>ENA-OWPI01000030-OWPI01000030.1-marine-metagenome-genome-assembly--contig:-NODE-30-length-191690-cov-5.134464_pt1 | contig 191690 bp, 191 predicted proteins | sample MGYA00238138_ERZ651775 | MGnify/ENA primary metagenome ERZ651775 (study PRJEB26906, sample SAMN06265043) | marine metagenome | isolation source: Helgoland LTER site | place: Germany:Helgoland, sampling... | reverse complement strand
CCGCAGGCGCAACACCAAAAGCAACCAGATCTGAAAGACTGTCGTACTGCACGCCAAACTCGCTCTGCGTATTGGTCAGGCGAGCGATACGACCATCAAGAGCATCCAGAACCCCTGCGACGATAATCGCAATCGCCGCATTTTCAAGCGCGCCGCTCATAGCCGAAATAATGGCGTAAAATCCTGAAAATAGCGCGCCGGTGGTAATCAGGTTGGGTAGAAGATAAATGCCGCGGCGCAATCCAGCCCGCTCCTCAGATCGATCTGCCATCGAGGTTACTTTAGGATCCTGGCTTTCTTGCTGCTCTTCCATTGAACCTACCTCATCAACTATCGAGAGTCATCACTATAATCAGACGTCATGGTTGCTAGACCGCGAGAATCTTCTCGCCGCGGGCAACACCTGACACACCTGATCTTACCACTTCCAGGACAACAGATTCAGACATGGCGCGGAGGAACGCATCTAGCTTGTCCGAAGTCCCCACCAACTGAATGGTATAGGCATTGTGCGTTACATCCACAATCTGACCGCGGAATATGTCAGAAGTGCGTTTGACTTCCGCCCGCTGAGCACCGGTGGCCTTGACCTTAATCAGCATCAGTTCACGCTCTATATGCTCACCTTCGGTCAAATCAACCAGCTTAACCACTTCTATCAACTTATTGAGCTGCTTGGTAATTTGCTCAACCTGGGTATCGCTGGCCGATGTGGTCAAGGTCAAACGTGACAACGTCTCATCTTCCGTTGGCGCGACGGTCAGAGTCTCAATATTGTAATTACGTTGAGCAAAAAGACCGACCACCCGCGACAGTGCACCGGCTTCATTCTCCAAAAGTACCGAAATAATTCTGCGCATCAGGTTCGCACCCCCTTTTTCAGCCACATGTCATCCATTGCACCATTAGGCGCCACATGCATGGGATAGACATGCTCATCGGGGTCAACCAAAATATCGACAAAGACCAGCTTGTCCTTGAGCGCAAACGCGGCCTCAAGAACATCATCTAACTCGGCCAGAGTCTTCACCTGAAAACCAACGTGCCCATAGGCTTCCACTAACCTCTTGAAGTCGGGTAAAGAATCCATGTAGCTGTGGGAATACCGACCCTCATACTGCATATCTTGCCACTGCTTAACCATGCCCAGAGAACGGTTATTCAGATTGATGATTTTCACCGGCAACCCATATTGGGCACAGGTCGAGAGTTCCTGAATGTTCATCTGGATGCTACCTTCACCGGTGATGCACACCACGGTCTCATCGGGAAAAGCCATCTGCACGCCCATGGCGGCCGGCAAGCCAAAGCCCATAGTGCCGAGACCACCAGAGTTAATCCACTTACGAGGCTCGTCGAAGGGGTAATACAATGCCGCAAACATCTGATGCTGGCCCACATCAGAGCTAACGAATGCAGTGCCTTTGCTCACCTTGTAGACCGCTTTTACGGCCTCCTGAGGCTTAATGGTGACACCATCGGCGGCTGGCGTGACATGCAAACTATCCAACTTTCGCCAGGCTTCTATTTGCGTCCACCACTCGGCCAGCCGACTGGCCTGAACCTTGGTGCGTTTAGCGACCCGAGCCTGAGCGGTTTCCAGCATCTCCGCCAGGACATTTTTGACCGGGCCCACTATCGGCACATCAACCACCACATTCTTCGAGATCGACGCGGGATCAATATCAATATGGATAATCTTCGCAAAAGGACAAAATTTAGCCACAGTATTGGTCACGCGATCATCAAAGCGAGCTCCCACTGCGATAAGGACATCACAATTATGCATCGCCATATTCGCTTCATAGGTGCCGTGCATGCCCAACATGCCTAAAAATTGTGGGTCAGTGCCAGGATAGGCGCCCAGCCCCATCAGTGTATTAACGATGGGATAGCCCAATAAACGCGTGAGCGCGATGAGCTCACTCGAGCCCTCACCCTGAATAACACCGCCCCCGGCGTATATCATGGGGCGCTCGGCCTCCAGCAGCATTGTCAGGGCCTTCTTGATCTGGCCCGGATGCCCCTTCACCGCGGGACTATAAGACCGCATGATAAGTTGCTCGGGATACTCGTACTCAAAGAGTTCTGTGGGACTGGTGATATCTTTGGGAATATCGATGACCACGGGACCTGGCCGACCAGAGGTCGCAAGATAAAAGGCCTTTTTAACGATCAAGGGAATTTCAGACGCATTTTTCACGAGAAAGCTGTGTTTAACGATAGGGCGCGAGATACCGATCATGTCAGTTTCCTGAAATGAGTCAGTGCCGATCAAATGGCTTTGTACCTGACCGGAAATCACGACCATCGGAATCGAATCCATGAAGGCCGTCGCAATCCCCGTAATGGCATTGGTTGCCCCTGGGCCGGACGTCACCAACACGACGCCTGGCCGCCCAGTGCCGCGCGCATAGCCATCTGCCATGTGGGTTGCAGCCTGCTCATGTCTGACCAGAATGTGCTGTATACGCTTTTGCCTGAAGAGCGCGTCATAGATATGCAATACGGCACCGCCAGGGTAACCGAACACATAATCAACACCTTCTTCCTGGAGACAACGCATCAGGATGTCTCCGCCAGATAGCATTTCCACTTTTTTCCCCTATTTCATAGGCCTATGAGGCCGGGCATTCTCAATCAAACCGGCTTATGCTGTCAATCCTTTAACGCCAACGCCAACCCGACCGCCGCGCGTCTCGCCCCTAAATTCGAACCCTTTCAGAGCCACTGTCGAATTTTGCGCTGGCATCGAGTAAGATCCAAATAGTCATATACTATAGGGACTTAGATGAAAAACTCTGTCTGCTTTATGCTTCTGTTGCTTACCGCAGTGAATGCTTATTCGGATGATGATTACTATGTCTGGGTGGATAACAACGGCGTGACCAACTACGCTCAGAAGAACCCGCGAGACTACCCCGCCGAGCGCGTTACCGCCACCGGTGGCTTCGGCGCCAAGACCCTACTTGATAGCGAGCAAAGTCAGGCACCAAACCGTGGCTCGAGACCCGGCTTACCACCGGAACCGATCAGCACCGAGGTTGATCCCGATAAGCTCATCGCTGAAGATCGCGATCGCATCGCCGGCCAGATCGCTGCCCAAAAGCGCTCGAACTGCGAAATCGGCAAAAAGAACCTGGTCAACCTCGAGACGTACCCAAGAATCATGGTCAAGGATGACAACGGTGAAGATCGACTACTCACCGCAGAGGAGAAAACCGCAAAAATCGAGACTGCGCGACAGACGATTCGCGAGTACTGTAGCGGCTAATAACGCCCCATCAGCGCCGCCAAATCAGCGCCGCGAATCTGCCGGTTTGACCATCGCGGCGATGGGAATAAAACCTCGAGTCGCAATAGGTGCAGCACTCACCTCCGGCAATGGACGCAACACCGGCCTTTGAGAGTTGGCGCCTGGCAACCGCAAACAGATCTAGCATCCAGTGACCGTCATCCTTTCCTGGGCCAAACCCAAAATTGCTGTCGAAGCGCGACCTGACTGGCTCATCCACTTCATAGTGGCAGGGCCCGATCGCCGGCCCCAGCCAGGCTGAAATTTTACGCGCTGAAAATCGCGCCACTGTAGCATCAATAATATGTCCGGCGAGCCCCTGCCAACCCGCATGTATCGCCGCGATTTCCTCGCCATCATCGCTGCACAACAAAATCGGTAAACAGTCAGCCGCCATAATAGCCAACACGCAGTGCCGGTCTCTTGTGTAGGCAGCATCTGCCTGCTGTTCGTTGGCACTACTTGGGTTCGCCATCAATACCCGCGTGCCGTGAACCTGTTGCAGCCATAAAGGCGGAGCCGGCAATTCCGCCAGCACCTCAACCCGACGGCGGTTCTCCGCCACACGCGCAGGCTGATCAGCCACATGGCTCGCGACATTCAACGTCCCGTAGGGTGGCTCGCTGACACCGCCAAAACACGTGGTAACTGCCGACTGCACAGCTTCAGGCAGCGCCCAGTCGGGGCGAAGCAGGGGCTCAGTCACAGATATCTGCTGCGGAGAGTGCCGCCAGCAGCACCTCCATATCCTCGGGCAACGCCACAGTCCAGCGACAGTTCACGCCCGTTGTTGGGTGTTGCAGGCTCAATTCACGGGCGTGCAACGCCGGCCTGGGGAAAGATTGCAGCGCTTCCAGTAAAATCGGTTGTCGATTTCGAGGGATTTTGTAGCCGCCACCATAGGTATTATCACCGATCAAACTATGGCGAATGTGCTGCATGTGCACTCGAATCTGGTGCGTGCGACCGGTCTCCAGCGAAACCTCAAGACGGGTATGCTCGCCGAACTGCTGCAATACACGATACCGAGAGATGGCTTCTTTGCCGTCTCGCCTGACGGCCATTTTCGTTCTTTGACTAACGTGCCTGCCGATCGCGGCATCGACCTTACCCGGACCTTCAAATACACCGTAGACCACCGCCTCATAGAGACGCTTCACTGTTCTTGCCTGCAGTTGTTGGACTAACTGGTTTTGACTTTCGAGTGTTTTAGCCACCACTAGCAGGCCCGTTGTATCTTTATCGAGCCGATGGACAATACCCGCACGCGGCACCCCGTCTAAGTCAGGATAATGGTAAAGGAGCGCATTGAGCAGCGTCCCATCCATGTTCCCCGCGCCAGGATGAACCACGAGCCCCATCGGCTTGTTGACGACCAACAGGGCCTCATCCTCGAAGACCACATCGAGGGCCATCTCCTGCGGCACCGACTCAACTTCAACTGTGACCACAGCAATGGCGATGTTCTCACCGCCATATAACTTCTGGCCCGTACGCTTCAATTGGCCGTCAACGGTCACTCCGCCGGATTTAATCCAGGACTGAAGTCGCGATCTTGAGTATTGCGGGAACAAATGAGAGACAACATGATCTAATCGCTGACGCGCCATGTTATCGGGTACTTTTGCTTGGTGGGTTATCTCAACTGGCATACAACCTGCTAACACCTCTTGGGTATGTGGGGAGGCTATGGTTAAATAGCCGGGAATTCAAGCACCTACATCAGCTTCTAGAATCTGCGGAAAAATCGATACTTATGCGTTTACTTTTGATTAGTCTTGCCCTGCTGTTCCTCGCCGCCTGTGCCAGCGAAACCGAGGAAGACCTTGAAGCCACGGAACTGGAATTTTACCAGCAGGCGCAAGGTAGCCTGCGCAGCTCCAACTTTGACGAAGGCGTCAGAAGATTACAGCTCTTGGAGGCAAGGTTCCCCTTCGGCCGCTACGCCGAACAGGCCCAGTTGGAAATTATCTACGCTTATTATAAGAGCAATCAGGCCGAGTCTGCCAGAGCTGCCGCAGACAGATTCATTCGCCTGCACCCACAGCACCCGAACGTTGACTACGCCTACTATCTGCGCGGCATGGCATCCTTCGACGAAGATCAGAATTTTCTGGCCCAATTTTTACCGCTAGACCTCTCCACCCGAGACCCTGGTGCGGCGCGCGAGTCGTTCAACGATTTCAGCCTGCTGATCTCTCGCTTCCCCAACAGCCAATACGCACCCGATGCCCAGAAACGCTTGATCTACCTGCGCAATCTTCTGGCTCGCGCCGAAATCAATGTCGCGCGTTACTATATTTACCGTGGCGCTTATATCGCGGCTGCTAACCGGGGCCGGTATGTCTTTGAGAATTATCAAGAGACCCCATCAGTACCCGAGGCGTTGGCAGTGATGGTCGAAGCATACCAGTTGCTAGACATGAAAGCGTTAGCCGACGAGGCCTTGCTCGTACTCACCAGCAACTATCCCGCTTACAGCGCACTGGACAAAAACGGCAAGCTGAAACGCAGTGCCTCTGTCAAAAGTAACGAACGGTCTTGGATCAGCAGATTGACGTTCGGTTTAATGGGATAATTCATCGCCACTATGGCTATAGCAAGTAACGCATCTGATGAGCAACATAGCCTCCAACGCTCGACCATATTGCGGGTCTACAATTATTATCGAACTCTGATAGCATTTTTATTTTTATTTCTATTCCTCGACAGCGACTTTAATACCTTTGTCGGCGAGTTCAGCCCTGATTTGTTTCGCACGACCAGCTTAGTCTATCTAGGTCTGAATATTATTGTGGGTATCGGCACGCTATTCGTCAGCGCTAAAACCCTGTCAAGAACCGCACCGTCATTTATTATCATCGTCATCGACATTATTTGCCTGAGCCTGCTGATTGCAGCCAGCGGTGGCGTCAGTTCGGGGCTTGGCAACTTCCTCATTTTTACCTGCGCCTTCAGTGGCAGCTTGGTTCTCGGTCGTATGTCCAGTGTCCTGCCTGCCATCGCGGTGATCCTGCTCTTCTACGGTGAATTTTATCTGTTCTTTTATCAAGCCAACGACCTGCAAAACTTCTTCCAGGCCGGAGTTCTCGGTGTCATTTACTTCGTCGCCAATATCTTTTTTCAAACCGCATCCCTGCAACTGAGAAAGACTGAGACCGAGGTCATTACCCTCGAGCAGACCAATCAACTCATTATCGACACGATGAAAACTGGCGTTGTTGTCATTGCCAGCGACGGCAGCATCAAGTCAATCAATCATGCAGCGAAGGCTTTTCTCCGCATCCCCTCGGTGCCAGAAATCGCTCGAGATCGACTACCCTATCGACTGGCCGATAAACTCAACGACTGGCGAACCCACCGTCTCGCCGACTCAGTGACCTTCCACATCCGCGAAAGCTCTCAACCGCTGATCGCATCGTTCTCCACCCTGGGGTCGACCACTACCGCGGAAGACACTTTAATATTCATTGAAGATAGCAGCGAGGTTCAGCACCAAGCTCAACAATTCAAACTAGCCGCACTCGGCCGACTTTCTGCGAGCATCGCCCACGAAATCAGAAACCCTCTGGGCGCTATCAGCCACGCCGCCCAGTTGTTGGCGGAATCGCAAGAATTAAGCAAAGGCGATGCCCGGCTTAGCGAAATCATTCAGAATCACTGCCTGCGGATGAACGACGTCATTGAGCACGTTTTGAACATGTCCCGTCGAAAAAATGCCACGCCTCAAACACTCAATATCGGCACCTGGACTCAGGGCTTCATCGCCGATTTCAGTGCCGGACAAACGGGAGTGATATACATCGATACGGATATTGCGTCAGACGCCATCAGCATCAATGCCGATCCTATCCACTTATCTCAGATCCTTGGCAATCTCTGTCAGAACGGACTACGATATAGCTTGAAAAAAACAGGTGAAGCGAGAATATTAATCCGCTGCAAAATCGATACGACATCGATGATGCCCTACCTGGAGGTCATCGATTACGGTGAAGGTGTGGCGGAGTCTCTCATTCCACATTTGTTTGAACCCTTCTATACCACGGAGGCAACAGGCACCGGGCTTGGCCTGTATCTATCAATGGAATTGTGTGAAGCCAACTCTGCGAGGCTGAGTTACTCTCAGGCGAGCAGCGGCGGCAGTTGTTTTCGCGTGTCATTTCTCGAGCAATACAGACAATAATTGAAGGTAGGTTATGCCGCAAAAATGCGCTTTGATAGTCGACGACGAACCGGACATTCGGGAACTCCTCGAAATCACTCTGGGCAGAATGGATATCGAAACCCATAGTGCCGCTGATCTAAAGTCGGCGCGCAATCTACTGGTGGAACAGACCTTCGATTTTTGCCTGACAGATATGCAATTGCCTGACGGCAATGGCATATCCTTGATCGAACACATTCAACTGGAATATCCACGCCTGCCAGTCGCGATGATCACCGCCCATGGCAATATGGAATCCGCCGTCGAGGCACTCAAAGCCGGTGCGTTCGACTTTGTATCGAAACCGGTCAACCTCGAATTGTTACGTCATCTGGTTAACACCGCTCTCAACCTCGAACCGCTGAATGCAGAAACCCATACGGCGAAAGCTGGCAATCTGCTGCTGGGCCAATCTGAGATCATGGCCGCGCTGCGTCGACAAGTTATTAAGCTGGCCCGGAGTCGAGCACCCATTTATATCAGCGGTGAATCTGGTAGCGGCAAGGAACTGGTAGCACGGTTAATCCACAACCAAGGACCCCATGGCGATGCCCCTTTTATTCCCGTTAACTGCGGCGCTATTCCAACAGAACTGATGGAGAGCGAATTCTTTGGCCACATCAAAGGCAGCTTCACCGGCGCGGTCAGCGATAAGGAAGGTCTGTTTCAGGCAGCCAATGGCGGCACCCTGTTTCTCGATGAGGTTGCCGACCTACCCCTTTCCATGCAAGTCAAACTCCTCCGCTGCATTCAGGAAAAAGCCGTTCGTCCCATCGGGGCACAGGAAGAACTCCCGGTTGATGTGCGCATTTTAAGCGCCACCCACAAGAATCTCGCGGTTGAGGTCGAGACCAATCGCTTTCGGCAAGACCTGTACTATCGAATCAACGTCATCGAACTCAAGGTGCCGAGCTTGCGCACTCGCAAAGATGACATTGAGGAGTTGGCGGCTTATCTGTTGCAGCGTGTGGAACGAGATTATTCCCAACCACCAACCGAGATCAGCCCCGCGGCCATAGACGCGCTTAAGCAATACCACTTCCCAGGCAACGTCCGTGAACTGGAGAACATTCTCGAGCGCGCCTTCACACTCTGTGAAAACGGTGTGATTGAGCCCGGCGATCTGAATCTCAGCACGGTAACGGCGTTCGACGCAGGCGATATCAACCTGGGCGGCTCAGCAACGGCGCAAGCCGCGATAGCTTCTCGCTCCACACCTGATACCCATGCCGCAGCGGCAACTGCGCCCGCAGACTTTGAGTCCCTTGAAGCCTATCTTGAGGATGTTGAAAAGAAACTGATTACAGAAACACTAGAAGCCACTCGCTGGAACAAAACCGCCGCCGCTAAAAAGCTTGGCATTACATTCAGAGCCTTGCGCTACAAGTTGAAGAAGCTCGGACTGGAATAGCGTCAGCGAGGTGCAAACTAGCACTGCGCTTGCGGCCATGAGCCAAAGTCCGACATTAAAACACGCAGTTATCGCTGACCTTATTCAGCATCCGGCTATAACAGACTGGGCCGTCCATCACTATCATCTACTGACATTCTTAAATGTCTCACCCCGCCGAATAAGCTGGGTGGACTCACTATGCCGACTAACACCCTGCCTCCCAGCCTGTCAGGACACTCTTTTTTTGCGCTACTGATCACAGTTGCGTTGATTTCTGTTGGCATCAGTGTGGGGATGAACTCATGGCCTCATTTACACCAGAAAGGCACAGCAACAGCCCAGATTAATCGGCTGGTTACGGCGGTCAACTATGCCCGCCATGCTGCCATAACCCGTCGTAGCACCGTAACGCTTTGCCCCTCCGCAATGACGGGCCACGGCTGCAACGGCCGATGGCATGATGATCTGATCGCTTTCCTTGACCACAACCAGGATGCGCGCATTAACGGCAAAGATAAGATCATCAACTCAATACCGTCCACTGCAGCCAGAGGCACTTTGGTCTGGCGCGCTTTTCGAAACCGCCAATACTTGCAGATGACCGCGCTAGGGTACACCCACTCACAAAACGGTAATTTCACCTATTGTCCAAGTAACCGCGATCTTCACTATGCCCGCCAAATCATCGTCAATCGCCAGGGACGCACGCGCATCAACCACCGCCGGGACGCGGCAGGGGTACCCATCGACAGTCGCGGTAAACACCTGCGCTGCTGAGGGGCCCTGCCATTATTGGCTACAAATGCTTCCAGGACAGCCGGCCTTCATAATCATCGGAGTCAGTGTTCGTATACTGAATATCGATAGTCTGGTCAGACAATTGCGTGACACGTTGATTGCCGAGGAACGCTGAGTCCGTCGGTATCGCATCATCAAAACGCAAGCCGACCACCACCCGCCCACCGACACGGACACCATCATTTACTTCGTAGTCGACCTTGTCTTCATCGTCAAAATGCTTATCCCTGTTAGTATCAAAGGCCTGCTCATTATTTAAGCCGCCCGCCCCACCTGTCAGCGGATTGAACGCCAGCGCAAAGCCGCCCGGGCCTACGGAGCAACTCAGCGCGTCTCGAGGAATGATGGTGTTGACGAAGAGAAAGCCTCCGAGCATCTGCAGATTACGCACGGCACGCTCACCCGGAAATTGAGGCCCCGGCGGCGGGTTGCCGGCAGTATCAGGATTCGCTGCGCCCGCTGCCCGGGTGCCATCCGCGTTGAGGACCCCCAACGCATTCTCCGGACGTACCGGATCAAGATCGATGACCCAGCCCCGCTTTCGCTCTGACACCGTTTCATCAACACTGTAGACCACATCATGGGACGATAGCGTACGTAATGCGCCCAGTTCAGGGTCGTACAGATTGGTAATTTCCTGCTCCACCAACAGCGTCCGACAGTCAGTCACCGGCTCGACTCCAGCCGCGATATTACAGCGCCCGGTTAACGGATTCGTTTCAAACCGATCCCAGACTCCATAGATCGACTGAATATCGCTTGAAGTTGCGTCCGCGGTTGTGAAATAGCTGCCCGTCGCAAAAATCACCACTACCCCGTCACCATCAGGATTAAGCGTCACAATCGGTTGCGAGGTAATGGGTTGTTCCTTACCGACCGCACTGCCATCAGGATAGGTCGCCTTGAAGATGCGGGTTGCCTTCCACTTGGTAGGGTCCGTGTTGCGAATATCAAACCGAAACAGATTACCCTGAAGGTCACCCGCATACGCATAGTCGGCTGCACCATCACCGTCAAAGTCGACAACCCGGGGCGTACCAAGACCATTCGGCAATCCCGCATTGGGTCCTGAGGTCGGCGCCCCATAGCCGGTACTGACCTTCACCACATCGCCATCATCCCAGGTGCCATCGGCGCCATCCTCAACGAACAACATGAACAACTTGGCCACACCATGGGTTGAGTTGTAACCATTGCCAAAGACCGCGGCCCATTTTTTTTCACTCGACGTCAGACTACCCGAAGTTTCAAACGCACCGCCGGCACCTGAACCATAGCTCGGATCTACGTTCGTCATGACGACTGTCGGCACACTGTAGGTATAGCCCAGATCCTTAATGGGCAGGCCCAACGGATCCAGCAACAGACCATCTCCTACCTGCGATCCATCGGCATTAGTGGGATAGGCGTCGTCCGAATCATCAAACTCCCAGATCACCTTGTTCTGTGAGAAGTTCACCGGATCCGTAATATCCAGTGCATAAACGCCCTTGCCACCGGCCCGCAACGAGCCGACCAGGATCGTGCGCCAGTGACGCTTGCTATCGGTTTCGAAATTGGGATCATAGAAAATATCATTAATTGCCGGCGTGTTATCCACAAAGAACTTGTGACTGTAGTCTGGTGACAACAGTTCCGGCAGCGGGTTGGCATATTCCGAGCCATTGATGATCTTGTTTGGGATATAGGCAAACAATTCGCCACCGTTGCGAGCATCAAACGCATGCAGCATGCCGTCATTTGACCCCACATAGACCACCCCACCCCGGTCCTTTTGTGCCCGTTTGAACACCGAATAGGTGAAGTCACCCAGCAAGGGATAGCTACCCTGATCACGATTCTCAAAACTGGGTGCGCCGACAAATACCGGGGTCGAGTTGACAATGTCACCCAGCAAACCACCGCTGGGTCGCGCCCGTAGCAACGGCTCAACGCTGCGGTCACCTTTAAGGTAGGCAACCTGTTCAGCCATCGTCGCGATGGCATTCGAGGCGAAGCTGGTCTGCTGAACCGCTGAGCCTTCCTCCAGGCTGTTCTGGAAAGGAATGCCAGCATTGGTCTCGCTATTCCAGGTGAAGAATCTGCGCGTCGACGGCACCACCGCATCAAGACTCGCGGCTGCCGACCAGTAAGGCGGTGAAACTAGCTCGCCCGTATTCAGGTCAATACGCTGCGCGACAAGATCACCAACACTCTCCTGGGCATTATAAAACCCCCGAAACACCAGGGTATCCTGCTGCAGTTGCTGCGAGTTGAAAGATGCCGCCGACGCCGTACCCGCATAAGCGGCGATTTCATCAAACGCGGCACTAAGGGCTGCATCCAATCCGGCCGCATCAGCCGCTGACAGGTATTCGCCGCGACCACTGACCGCCGAATGTAAAAGATCATCGACCTTCGCGGTGGCATTCTCGAAAGGATCTGGCCAGCTGACAGGATCCTCGTAACCCGCCGGCACGCTTGCCTTATCGATGTCACCCACAATACCAAAGCCGATGGGGAAAGTTTTCATATGCTGGTGCATGCGGCTGCCACGACTGTTAAGCGCCGTTATCGGCGCCCGGGCCCGGTCACGACTGGTAGTGGGTACAGCATCCGGCAGGCTTGGTGCCAGATCGCGCTCGTAGTAGTGCATGGCCACATCAGACAGGGTTTCCGACCAGGGGTCAGCAAACACGCCACCGTCAAATTCGGTATTACCCTCAAAGGCGCCGGTCGCAGCATTAGGGTCGCCATCGTTGTTGACCAGGTTGGCAATACCATTCAGGTCGTCCAGATCCTCAAGTGCCCAGGCGCCATCGGTGACCACCAGCGCAAAGTTCTGCTGGCAGGCACCGCCATCAGCCACCGACGGAATACCACACGTCAAATCACCAGGTGAGGAGTTTGCCGTACTGCCAAAAATATCCCCCGACTGGCATTCGTAATAACGCCCAGCTTTCCAGAGGGCCTCGCGGGTAGGTGTTGTGCCCAAGGATGAGATGCCATAGATCATATCCATCAGCGCCCGCTTGTTACCGATCATGGCACTGGCATTCATCTTCGCCTCTCGCAGGCGATCGTTCTCATCGTTGAAGGCGGCATAGCCAATCTTCATACCGCTGGTGTCAGCAACCACGCTACCCATGCTGGCCTTCATCGCAAACTCCCGAGAGCGATAGTAGGTAAACCAGTTGGCGAAATTCTGGATCTCCTCATCAAACGTACAGCTGTTCGACGTTGTCACGCAGTCTGTTCGGGTCGGTGCCCTGGCATAGTTTTTCGTATTGGGCTTGATTTCCACCAGGCTGTGCGCAGTGTCCCAGGCCGGTTCACAGTCAACACCACAGGCAGGATCGTCGATGGTGTAGTAACGTGGTATCCAATACTTGTCGACATCAATGTCTGTCACACCGTTATCTTTATTCGGGACATTTTCCGAGGCACTCCAGCTCTTCTCTGACAGCAAGTTGGTATAGCCTTCGCCGGCATCCCAGGGGTTATTCTGGGCGGCGCCGGGCGATGCCGGTGGCCAGTTTTCATTGGACTCCACCTTGAAACCCACCCAGGGTCGATAGATTTTTGCCGGATTGTAGTAGAGCTTGTTGTACTGATGGTTACGGCCCCGCCAGACACCAAAATGATTGCCGCGGAAAACCGTGTTGGCGTTGGCGTTGGGTTCAATGGACTCCTGGCTGGGTAACAGGCGCCCTCGGCTGTCTTTTGTATCAAACACATTGTTTGACACCGGAAACACATAGGAATAAATGGTGAGATCATTACCCCCATCCACATAATCCTCATTGGTAAGTTCCATCCGGCCGCTTTCTGTGGTGGTGAGCAGCGTCCACACCATGGAGCCCGAATCGTCCATGAGAATCAATACGCTGGGGTCAACACCCAAACCCAGCTCCAGCGGTGCTTCTGCCAGCGGCAAGGCCTGGGTCACGACACCCGGCGGCGGTGGCGGTGGCGGTGGAATCTCGTCCACATAAATCGTCACCGTTTTCGCACCATCTAGATTGTTGGTAACACCATCACTGATGGTAAAGGTGAAACTGTCATAGCCGGTGTAATCCAGCTCGGGCGTATAAACGAAGCTGCCATTAGCATTGAACGTCAGGATGCCATAGACCGGGGCGCTGAGTTGGCTGACGCTCATCAGCTGACCATCGGGATCCCAGGCAGAGTGCAGCAATCCCGGCGTTGCCACGGTCAGCACTTCATTAACCACCATCGTATAGTTCATATCCGGCACAGTGGGCGCGTCGTTTACCGCATTAATGTTGATATCAACGCGACCCTGATCCGAATTGCCAAAGGCATCTTCAACGGTATAAGTAAAAAAATCGGTGCCGTTGTAGTTGTTCTTGGCCCGATAGATAACGGTTCCTGATGGCTGAATTTCAACAGTACCGTTCGGCAGGGTCACAGTGTCACCGGTCAGGGGATCTGGCACGGCGGTAGGCACTGTCTCTGTGCTGCCGGGGAAATCCTGATCCGCAATGGTCACCGTAATACCGGCAATGGTAATCGCAACAGGATCATACAAATCGTTCGTCATCACTTCCAGCACGACCTCACCTGCATCTTCCTCGATGATGTAAGCATCATCCACCGCCTGAACCGGTGGCGGCGGCACCGCATATACGCGAATTGTAATAGTTTGGGCACCACCAATATTCAGCAAACCATTCTCATCACGGACCCTAAAGGTAAAGCTGTCGGTGCCAACAAAATCTTCATCCGGCCGGTACGTGAACCGATCTCTGCCTTCGTTGAACCAAATACTACCGTGGCTCACATCACTCGTTTCACGCACAGCTAGGCTATCGCCATCAGGGTCATAGGCAAATTCAAGCAAACCAGGGAAATCAACTTCCAGCCGTTCATTAACGAACATGGTATACACATGACCGGTCAACGTCGGCGCATCATTGACCGGGTTGATATTAATATTCACCCTGCCGCTGTCCGTATGGCCCAGCCCATCGTCAATAGTGTAGTGGAAGAAATCCGCGCCATTGAAATTCGCTTTCGGGGTATAGCGAATCTTCTGGCCAGATAATATCTCAACCTGGCCATTCGGCAGAGTCACGATATTGCCGAGGGGATCCGTGATTGTCGTGGGCGATGATTCACTGCTGTCAGGATAGGCCTGGCCATCAATCATCGCGACGATACCGGCGACGGTAATCTGCACTGATGCACCGTATAGATCATCGTTTGACAACACATCAAACACGACGCTGCCCGCATCTTCGCTGATGTAATAGGTATCGTTGTCGGCCTGGATGGGTGGCGTCAGGGCAACAACCTGGATAGTTACCGATTGGGGGCCACCGATGTTGGTCGTCTGGCCATCAGAGACTGCGAACGTAAACGTGTCGGTGCCATCAAAATTGATGTCAGGCGTGTAAACATAGCTGCCGTCATCGGCCACAACTAAAGTACCGTGCAAAGGCTCGACCACGACAATCAGTGTCAACTCGTCCTGATCCACATCATAGGCAGTACTCAGCAGGCCGTTCGCGGCACTGACAGTAAGAACATCGTGGGCATCCATGGTGTGGTTCTGGCCCGTGACCACCGGCGCGTCGTTGACACCTCTTACCCTGATATCCACCCGTCCTTCTTTAGTTTTATTCTTGTCGTCCTTGAAAGTGTAATGAAAATGGTCCCAACCCTTGAAGTTGGGTTTCGGCTTATAGGTGACGGTGCCGTCCGGATTGGCGATTACCGTGCCATTGGGCAACGTCACCGCCTGCCCGAACGGATCAATAATGGTAGACGGTCTCGACTCACTGCTGTTGGGATAGTCGATGCCGTCAATGGTCACGGTCACCCCGGCGATTTTAATAATCGCCGGCTCGTTGTAGTTATCGTTTAACAGCACCTCAAGCACAACACCGGGATTATCCTCGAAGATATAGTATTCATCATCGTTCGCCTTCTCCCCTTTTGCGACGGCAATAAGCGGCAGGCACCCAATACTAACGGCGAGCAACATCGATAATAATATTTTTTGGCTGTTCATAGATCATCCATAATCTAAAGTCTCACCCAGTAGACGTTTGATCATGCCGGTTACACTCTGTGCCGCCACGATCAAGCCATAGGCGGTTAAAACACCATTAATTCATCCACTTCAATTTCATCGATATTGTGAATTACGCCAAGCTTGCTTTGCGCTGTGGGCGACTCAAAGAGCATGCGTATTGCCATGCCTTGCTGAAGCAACGTTGGCGCCCCCGCGCCTGACAACAGGTTGACCCGAGCTGCAGGCGAAAAATTGAAAGCCCGGCCGTCAGCAACAATTCGCGGCCCTTCAAAATCCACATCCGTAATTACAGCAGACGTTGCCCTGATCCGGCCGTATGTCGTCCTTTGAAGCTGATCAATGAGCGCCTGTTCAGCACGCTCTGCCGGAGAATAGCCATCGGATTGAGGCTGTGCAGCGACGGGGAACGCAAGCAATATCAATACAAGTACACCAAACAAACCTGCCGCACCAACACGATTGGATACTTCGTTCATCATAATGATCTCCTAATAAGTCGATTTTCTTAATCTAACCGCCGTCCATAAGTGCTTTGTAGCATGGCACGAGCATCCGCCGAACCACCGGTGCCGAAGGCAGTCACTCTGAATATCTGGCTTCGGCCCGTCACTACTGATTGGCCAACGTTATTAACATTGATGCTATCCCGCTCGACCACATTCACTGTTTTGATATATTCGATAATGTATTTTGGTTGGGTTTCAACGCCAGCTATCGAAGTGCTTGCCGACAGATAACTCCCATCAGGATCTGACCAAACAACACCCACCCAATTAGGGGTGGCGGTAGAGCTCGCCTCGAAGTACAAACCATTTGCCTCAGCGTCAACGTCTATGAACGCCAATAACTCGACGGGTGTTTCTCCAGCCGCCAGCTTCGCAGCATCATCTGCTGCCTGCGCAGCCCCCAATGTTTCGATATAGGTTTCACCATCTTCAATCGCCGACTCCGCCGCCAGCATGGCAATATTGGCGTCGCGTGAGTTCCGCGACATCTGCTCTTCCATCATCGTTGTCTGCACAGAGGCCACGCCCAGCAGCGTCACCACCAGTAAAATAACCAGGCTCATAAACAATGCCAGGCCTTTTTGATGCACCTTCGGTATCGAAACACACCTGGTAGTTACGCTTGGCATTGATAGGCTATCCATGATTTCGAATAAAGTAGGTTTGACTGAAGGTACGACGCATCAGGCCATCTCCGGTGATGCCATCTAACGCATCAACACTGTTTGCGACGATGCTGACGCGAATCGTCACCAATTCACCCCAGTCGTCAACCTGGTTTGCCTGAAGGTACTGATCAGGCACGCCGTCTCCATCGACGCGATCAACGCCGAAAAGCAACTGCAGGTCTTCTACCCCTTCAACCAGCTCAACCGGCGTTGCGGCACCAGTTTTGCGCCACAGTGACGACGGCGTATCCCCCGCACTGTTAACCCCCGTACCCGGTGCAATAAAATAGGTGCTGGCTTCAACCGCCGAGATCGCCGCATCTGTTTCAAAAGTGTTAACGTCTGCCAGCTGCAATGTGGTATTCGAGATAGCGCCACCAAATCCATGATCTATCACCAGGTCCTGGGCGCTAGCCGAGGGTGCGGTGAGATCCGGCGTCATGTTCATGACGTGAAACAGCGTGGCTTTTTCACAGTCATGTATCATCACGATGTCGCCTTTGAAAAATTCAGCCCAACCTGCATCTATACGAATCGTCGGTTTTATCTGGGTAGTGGTTAAGTCGTTCTTCAACCGAGACTCAACAGCCGATAGATTTCGGGTCGTCAAGACATCGGTGCCAGACACTATCAAACTGACATCAATACCATTAATGGGTGTTAGTGCTGGAGACCAGCCAGTGCCTCCGCCGTTATAACCGGCAACCGGCAGGCGGATGTCATATTCATAGGGCAGATCACTCGGCGCGACATTGACGCGGATCTCACCCTTGCTGGACAGGCAACCCCGGTAACCCGCGCGACGCACATCCCGGCCGATGAATTCCAGTGAAAATCGAGCGGACTCTTGCATCCGGCTCTGGCCCACAAGTACCTTGTAGGTCGCCGAATTGGCGACAAACAACTGAACGATACCAATGATCACGATGCTGCCCAGCACCATGGCAATCAACAGCTCGACAATTGAAAAGCCTCTGGCGTGTCGCATATCAGGTGCCTCGTATCTGGGTTCGAAGGGAAATTTCCCGCCTGGCGCCGGCACGATCATCGCGCCACTCGATAGTTACCGTATAGCTGTCTGTCGCCTTGACAATCCTGCCATTGCCATCGGGCAGCTTACCTTCGGTGGCAAGACTCAGGCACACCGGGTGACTCGTGTTGGCAACCGGCTCCAGGGTTGAGTTGATACTGCATTTCCATTGAGCAATGTCATACACCGCCATTTCTGCCGGAGAGCAGCTGCTCGTTATACAGTTGCGAGCTGCTGCGGTGGGCACATCCGTATAGTCCACCCCGCCATAATCACTCTGCGCATTGGCACGAATTCGATCAAGGATGGTGTTCCCCACCATCAAGGCTTCAGAGTTGAGCATCGCGCTTTGATTCTGCTGCAGGCTGACGAGTTGTATTCCCGCGACGCCGAGAATGCCGACACTGACGATCAGCATCGCCACCATCACTTCTATCAGGGTAAAACCCCGCTGACTATTGTTTGATTTACCGTATTGCTCAGAACTGTTCATTGCAGATCCTCAGGGACAATCCGGTTGGCGACTGATACTGGGGTCAGTGGGCTTGTGCGACTTCGACCGTCCTACGGCACTAATATGAATGCGGCGACCCTCGTGCCCAGCGCGACAGAGATCGATGTCGAGGGCAGTGGCATCAGCCAGCGCACCCATGGCGTCAAACTCAATGGCCGTTGCGCCTGAGGTGGCAAAAATCAACGTACTCTCAGCGGCGATCGGCAACACGCGCATGATCACGCCTGCGTTACAGTTACCGGGATTGCCGCTGACTATGCACCAGCCAGCACCAAATTCATTATCCTCAACCGCATCCAGCGCCTGCACGCTCACGGGCCCACCCTGCGCACTGGCCGCAGAGCGGGCACGATTGACGGTCAACAAGAATTCATTGACCTGGGTGGCCATGGTATTTCTGGCCAACATACCCTGAAAGCTCGGGACGGCAATCGTCATACCCATACCGACAATCACCAAACCAACCATCAGTTCGATTAACGTCATGCCACGAATTAGCCGAGCCGAAATACTCTGTTTTGAAGTTGCCATCGAAGTTCCTTTTCTAATGGACGAAAAGGATTCTAGGCGAATGGCAGGCTTGAACTGGGCGCAGAACGATCAGCCCTGATGAAAATTCGATAGGCGGTCAAAAGCACGCAAGGGCGCAAATCTACCAGAATTATCCCACCTTCAGGACCTGAAGATGGTAGATCATGCCAACCGCAGACACGCACACTGAAAAGACAGTCGCAGGCAAACCAGCTCTGTGTATGAGTAAAAATGCCTATCGAAAATATTCAGAACACAAAAAATTAGGGCGCTACGGTCAAAGTGCCTGCCGCATCGAGGGTCATCGTCGTGCCGCAGCTGCCGACAGGCGTTGCCGTGACCACAAAATTGGTCTGAGTCAGGGTGCTCAGGGTGAGATCAAACTTTTTGGTTCCCTGCGTGGGCGACACGGCACTGCAGACGCCACCAATAGTCGCGCCAACATAGGTAAAGTCGTTACTGTAGAACCGCTCCAGGCCCAACGCACAGACCTTCATATCAGCAACCCCCTGACCAATGAAGGTATCGCAGGTGTAGGTTTGATAGCTCGGATAGGCTATCGCGGAGATAATACCAATAATCGCAACCACCACCATCAATTCTATAAGCGTATAGCCTTTTGCCATCATTGTTGTTCTCCAGCTGATACCAATTAGGGTTACTCTGCTAGTCATGGAGAGCACTTGCGCTTATGGAGGCCCTTACCTGCGCAGGGCTTTAGGCAAGGAAAACTCAATGCTCTCTTCTCGAGTTACGATTGTCGTTACCTCAACCGGGCCTTCCAGCTGCAGTCGCGCGACAACTTCTTCCACCAAGCTTTCTGGTGCGCTCGCGCCGGATGTTACACCGACAACTTCAGCACCTTCAAGCCAGACCGGATCAATGAGCGTCGCATTATCGATAAGAAACGCCCGCACCCCAAGTCGTTCGGCGAGTTCCCGCAGTCGATTAGAGTTTGAACTATTCGACGAACCGACAACGAGAATCAAATCACACTCTTGGGCAAGGTCTTTCACTGCATCCTGCCGATTCTGGGTGGCATAACAAATATCATCCTTGCGCGGCCCCTCAATCAAGGGGAAGCGGCTGCGCAATCGATCAATGACATTGGCGGTATCGTCCACAGACAAGGTGGTTTGGGTGACATAGGAAACCTGAGTCGCATCCTGGATCTGCAACATATCTACATCATCGACACTTTCAATCAAATAAATGCGGCTTGGGTCTGCATACTGACCCATGGTCCCCTCGACTTCAGGATGACCGGCATGACCGATCAGCACCGCCTCGCGCTGATCTCGAGAGAAGCTGACAACCTCATTATGCACTTTGGTCACCAAGGGGCAGGTGGCATCGAAGACTCGAAGGCCTTTTTCCTCGGCGTCCGCGCGAACCTGTTTCGACACACCATGGGCACTGAAAATCACCAGGGACCCCGCAGGCACTTCCTCAACTTCCTCGACAAATATCGCACCCTTGGCATGCAAATTTGCGACAACTGTGCGGTTATGCACCACCTCGTGGCGCACATATACGGGAGCGCCATACAACTCCAATGCCCGGTTAACGATTTCGATTGCCCGGTCAACGCCAGCACAAAAGCCTCTGGGGCTCGCTAATTTAATTTCCCTGAGCATAGATTATTCACTCACCCGGATTATTTCATTTGTGATTTGCTCAACTTCGACAATATCGACTTCAAAAATCAGATCCTTGCCCGCCAGTGGGTGGTTGAAGTCCACCTCAATACTGTCGCCTTGAATTTTGTTGATGACACCGGGCAACTCCGAATCTGCTTTGTCAGCAAAGGACATCATCAAGCCTTCAGTTAACACCATATTGACCGGGAACTGACCCCGACGTAGACGCTGCATATTAGCCTCAAGATGCTCGCCAAAGGCTTGACTAGCTGGAATCAATAATCGCGCTGAGGCTTCGGCCAACATGCCGTACATCGCCTGCTCAAAACCAGGCAATAAATTGCCATCACCGACGACAAAGGTCGCCGCCGTGTCGCCGGTTGAATCGACGATGTCACCGCTCGTGAGCGCCAGAGTAAATCGCAGCGTCACCCTTGTACCGGGCCCTATTGGGGTATTCTTAGCCATTAACTTTGCTGGTCTCCTTGGGCTTAATCAGGGTATCAAGTATCAGCACCATAGCGCCGATCGTGATGGCTGAGTCGGCAATATTGAATGCCGGAAAGTAGTAGTGCTGGTAGTGGACGACAATAAAATCCACTACGTAACCCACCAGCGCCCGATCGATCAGGTTGCCAATGGCGCCGCCGAGAATCAGCGCTAAGGCCAGCGCCAGCAGCTTCTCGGAGGACTTGATTCGATACAGCCAGACCACAATGATGGCACTCACCAGGGTCGATACCGCGACTAACAACCAACGTTGCCAACCGCCTGCGTCGCTCAGAAAACTGAAGGCCGCACCGGCATTGTGCAGCAGTGTAAAGTTAAACACCGGCAGCAATACGATACTTTGGCAATCGCCGGGTCGACACAACGTTAGCAAATCACTCATAAAACCCTTCGACCATTGGTCAGCGATCACAATCACGAAGCTGAGCAAAAAATACCTCATGGGCGCTGATCCACGAAGTAAGCTTTTGCGGCCACCATATCAGCACTAATCGCCCGCTTCAGCGCTTCCAGGCCGTCGAACTTTTTCTCTTCACGGAGTTTGGCGCGGAATATCACCCTGACGGTCTTGCCATAAATTGTTCGCCCAAAATCAAATATGTGGACTTCAAGAATCGGCTTTACAGTCGCCTCATTGAGGGTGGGTCGCACACCAACGTTCGCAACCCCTTGCAACACACCATTCAAACCTTCGACCTCAACCGCATAAACACCATCAATAGGCGCTCGGTACCGGTGCAATTGAATATTCGCGGTCGGCGCGTCCAGGGTGCGACCTAGCTGCCGACCGTAAACCACTTTGCCGGTGATGGAATAGGGTCGTCCTAATAGTTGCTCAGCCATGGCAAAGTCGCCTGCCGCGAGACAATCGCGTATTCGCGTACTGCTGACCCGAGCTTGGTCAACCGTCAGGGTGTAAAGGTTAGTCACCGCAAAGTCATATTTTTTACCAGCAGCCAGCAACAGATTGAAATCACCGCTACGGTCATTCCCGAAGCGAGCATCATCACCGGCAAATACCGCCCGCACCTGCAGGTCTTTAACCAGCAGGTCGATAAAGGCTGGCGCTGACATCGACCGCGTTTTTTCGTCAAACTTCAGGCATAACACCAAATCAATGCCTTGCTCCGCTAGTAATACGACCTTCTCTCGAAATCGGGTCAATCGCGCCGGCGCGCTGAAGGCGTCAAAGAACTCTTTTGGCTGTGGTTCGAAACAAATCAACATGGACGGCGCACCCAGTTCCAGAGATTTCTGCTTCACCTGCCGCAATATCGCCTGATGCCCGAGATGCACGCCATCGAAATTGCCGATGGTGACAATGCAGCCTCGGTGCCTGGGTTGGAGATTATGTATCCCTCTGATCACTTCCATACTCGGTCAACGCACCATTTGTTTGAATTTAAACCCAAGGAATTGCAATACCGCGGCATAGGTGGCGGCGCCACCCGCGCATATCAGCAACATGACACCCAGTCGCTCCCAGAATGGCATCACCAGCCAGACCACCTGGTCAGGTAAAATTAATACCAGCACTCCACACATAGCGCCATTCGCTACGAAAACCTGCAGGCCAAATCGCTGCCAGCCTCGACTGAACACCAATACGCCTGCACGGCGCAGTCCATAAAATAACAGACCGGCATTCAAGAATGCAGACAGGGAGGTGGCTAATGCCAGCCCAGCATGTCTGAACTCCCAGACCAACAGCAGATTCAGCACCATATTCGCCACCAGCGCAATCATACCGTATCGCACGGGGGTGGCGACGTCCTGTCGAGAAAAATACCCGGGCGCCAGTACCTTAACCAGCATATGACCGAGCAAACCCAGTCCATAGGCACTCAAACTGTATGACGCCATGGTCACATCCCGAGGGGTCATTTCACCCTGATAAAACAAGGTTGTGATCAAACTTTCCGAGAGCACCACCAGGGCCGCTGAGGCTGGAATGCCCACCAGACAGACCATTCGTATTGCCCAGTCTAGGGTGGCTGAAAAGGCGGTGGGCGAGTCTCCAGCATGCTCCCTCGACAGGCTCGGCAGAATCACTGTGGCGATCGTGATACCAAACAGCGCCAGCGGCAACTCCAGTAAACGGTCTGAATAGTACAGCCAAGAAAGGCTGCCGGTCTCGAGAAATGACGCCAGAACCGTATCCAGCAATAAATTGATCTGGCCTACCGAAACCCCAAAGATGCCTGGCACCATTAGCCACAGAATACGTTTGACACCAGAATCACGAAAATCTACTTTTGGCACGGGTAGCAACCCGGCTACTCGTAAAAACGGCAGCAGAAAAAGTAGCTGTAACAGGCCTGCCAGCAACACGCCCCAAGCCAGCGCCATGATGGGCACATCAAGATAGGGCCGCAGCCAGACCGCGCACCCGATCAGCGTCAGATTCAATAACACGGGGGTAAATGCCGGCGCACTAAATCGGCCAAAGCTATTCAGGATAGAGCCGGCAAAGGCTGTTAGTGAGATAAAAAACAAGTAAGGGAACGTCAACCGCAGCATATCCGTTGCCAGCGCCACCTTTTCCACCTCACCGTGATAAACGAAACCTGCAGCAAATACACTGATCACACCCCCCGCAAACAGGGCGCCCGCTGCGGTAATCAGCAATAACACCAGTCCCAGCGTGCCGCTAACCCGGTCTATCAGGTGCTGCACTGCTTGCGGGCCCCGTTGAGTGCGATATTCTGACAAAACCGGCACGAAGGCCTGGGAAAACGCGCCTTCAGCGAACAGCCGACGGAAGAAATTGGGGATTTTAAAGGCGAGGAAAAACACATCAGCTTCGGCGCCAGCACCGAAGAAAAACGCAACCACCATGTCTCGGACTAGCCCAAACACGCGAGAAATCAAGGTCATCACTGACACAACGCTGCTGGACTTCAGGAGTCCGCGGCCGATCTTCGCCTTGCTCGATTCAGGATCACTCATCAGGTTTCCCCGGGTTATACGCCCGGTTAGTCAAAAGCTGACTATATTACTTTGATTCGACAGCATTTATTATCTATTTTCACGGGCTAAGTCGCTTTGCTGTTTGACATTGGCGGCTTGAATCGGCATAGTGGCGCGTCTTATTTTCCGGGTTTTCATTCGAGGAAGCACTAACCGTGGCTAATACTCCCCAAGCTAAAAAACGCGCTCGTCAGGCTGAAGTCCGACGTGCACATAATGCCAGTCAACGTTCTGCAATGCGGACTGCGATCAAAAAGACCATCGCGGCACTGGATACCGGTGACTACGCCATTGCTCAGACAGCCTACCTGACCGCTGTGCCGATTCTGGATCGCGCCGTGACTCATGGCATCATTCATGCCAACAAAGCTGCACGTCATAAGGCTCGCCTGAATCAAAAGGTCCGGGCTCTGCAGGCGTAAATCCGGCGTTCAGGCTGGGCGTCATTTGACGGCTCAGCCGACGACCAGATTATTCCGGTGAATGAGCTCATCTTCACCGACATAACCCAACAGTGCTTCTATCCTAGAACTTGACTGTCCACAGATTGCGGCGGCCTCTTGAGCGCTGTAATTGACCAGCCCGCGGGCCACATCAATCCCCTGCTCATCAACACAAGCCACCATACTACCTCGAGTAAAGCTCCCCTGAACCGCTTTGACGCCAATCGGCAATAGGCTTCGGCCTGACTTTCGCAGAACATCAACCGCGCCCTGATCCAGCACCAGGCGGCCACTGGTGACCAATCCCGCTAACCACTGCTTGCGAGCAACGAGCACACCGCTTTGACTGCGCAACAGCGTGCCGCTGTAACGGCCCGCGGCGAGTTCGGTGATCACGCCCGAGCTTCTGCCTGGCGAGATGATCGTATTTGCACCACTGCGCGCCGCAGTACGCGCTGCTCGAAGCTTGGTCACCATACCGCCTCGGCCCAGCTTGCCGCCATCGCCCGCCATAGCATCAAGGGTCACATCAGTGGCATCAGCCTCAACAATTAATTTGGCTTTCGAATTTTGTCGCGGGTCTGACTCAAAAAAACCATTTTGATCGGTCAGCAATAATAGGGTGTCGGCCTCGATCAGGTTCGCCACCAGCGCCGCCAGCGTGTCGTTGTCACCGAAACGAATTTCATCGGTGACTACCGTGTCATTCTCATTAACCACCGGAATGACGCCGAGCGCCAGCAGGCTATTCAGGGTGCTGCGAGCATTAATATAGCGTTCTCGAGAGCGCAGGTCGTCGTGGGTCAGCAGGATCTGAGCGGTATGCAGGTTGTGGCGTTTGAACTCGGATTCATAGGCCTGTATCAGCCCCATTTGACCCACCGCAGCCGCCGCCTGCAATAGATGCAACGCTCGCGGGCGAGTCTGGATCCCAAGGCGCTTCATGCCTTCCGCGACAGCCCCTGATGAAACGAGCACCACCTTAATCCCAGCCTGATAGACAGCAACAATATCGTCTACCCAGGCACTCACTAACTTGAGATCCAGGCCTTCACCATTCGAAGTCAATAACGAGCTACCGACTTTGATAACCCAGGTTTGACCAGGCTGGTAAGCATGTGTCGTCATGACCTGTGTCTAACGCTCGTAATGCACGATAACGCCATGATCGTCATCGTCATCGTCAAAATCATCATCCTGATTTTTCGCCGCCTCGCGATCAAAATCATAGTCGTCCTCGGATTGAGACTCTGCAGCGTCTTCGTCAAAATCCTCGTCTTGCTCGTCATCGTCATCGTCCAGAATACCCAGCTTTTCTTGCTGGCGCTGTGCACGGCGAGTTTCGCGCAGGGTGACCGAATAACTATGGGTCTCGTTGACAATCCGCGCCTCCTGCTCCGCATAGGCCTCTTCAATAGCGGCATCCGCTCGCTCCTGCTCTCGCAGATCAGCCAGGTACTCGTAAACCGCACCCATCAATTCACGAACGCCCTGATTCGACACTGCTGAGATCATAAACACCGGGATAGTCACGTTGAGCTGCGCCAGAATGCTATCGGCCTTGACCTTCGCCTCCTCCGGACTCAAGGTATCGAGCTTGGTCAGCACCAGCCAGCGATCCTTGTGGGCAATACCCGCGCTATAGTTGGCAAGCTCGCGCTCAATCACGTGAAAATTTTCCACCGGATCACTGTTGTCGATAGGCGAGATGTCCAGCAGGTGCAAAAGCACCCGGGTTCGCGCTAAATGCTTGAGAAACTGTACGCCCAGACCCGCGCCGTCTGCAGCGCCCTCGATGAGACCCGGGATATCCGCAATCACAAAACTTTCGTCCTCACCTAGACGAACAACTCCAAGATTTGGCACCAAGGTCGTAAATGGATAATCGGCGATCTTTGGCCGGGCCGCTGAGACGGCGCTAATTAACGTCGATTTACCCGCGTTCGGCAGACCCAACAAGCCCACATCGGCAATCAGCCTCAACTCCAGTCGCAGATTCCTTATTTCACCTGGCTGGCCCTTCGAGGTTTGCCTGGGAGCGCGATTAGTACTGGACTTGAAGCGGGCATTACCCAAACCATGAAAACCGGCCTGACCCACCAGCATCACCTCATCGGCGCGGCTGATATCGCCCAGGTATTCGTCCGTGTCGTCATCAAACACACTGGTGCCTAGAGGCACCCGCAGATAAACGTCGTCGCCCTTGGCGCCTTTTCTGTCTGAACCTTTGCCGTGCTCGCCTTTCGGGGCCTTGCAGCGGGGCTTGAATCGGTAATCAACCAAGGTATTCAGGGCCGCGTCGCCGCGCAGATAGACTGAACCGCCATCACCGCCGTCACCACCATCGGGACCGCCATGGGCGATATATTTTTCTCGACGAAAACTCAGGCAACCATCACCGCCCTTACCCGCTTCGACCTTGATACTCGCTTCATCTACAAATTTCATGTTGAGTCTCTAAATTCCAGTTGAGTCTCTTATTCCTAAGTGCACCAGCGCCTGTGCGGCCCTGCCTCATATCCAAGCTAATGTCACGACGACTACCATGATTAATAACATGACAGGGGCAAAAAAGGTAAGGGCAAAAAAAAGCCCCGTCACTGACAGGGCCTTTTTTTCAATCAATCAATGTTAAGCCTCTGCCACCACATTGACATACTTACGCTGCTTCGGACCTTTTACTGTAAAAGTGACAACCCCATCAGCCTTCGCGAACAGAGTATGGTCCTTTCCACACCCAACATTCAATCCCGGGTGGAATCGGGTTCCACGCTGACGAATGATGATACTGCCAGCACCGGCGACTTGACCACCGAATATTTTGACACCAAGGCGTTTGCTTTCCGAATCGCGGCCGTTACGTGTACTGCCGCCTGCTTTTTTGTGCGCCATTGTCTAGCCTCCAGTGATGTCGGTAATCTTGATCTCGGTGAAATGCTGTCTGTGGCCAGCCTGACGTCGATAATGCTTACGACGACGCATCTTGAGGATGGTGATTTTCTTGCCACGACCGTGAGAAATGACTTCTGCCGTCACCTTGCCACCGACCACAAAGGGCGCGCCGACAGTGACTTTCGAATCATTACCAATCAGCATGACCTCATCAAAATTAATCGTACCACCAGCTTCGACTTTTAGCTTTTCCAACTTAAGCACTTCACCGGGTTCGACACGATGCTGCTTACCGCCACTTTTAATTACAGCGTACATGATAATTCACTCTATCTATTTGAAGGTTGAAACCCAGTAACATTAACCTGGCAGCGCGCTATGCCTGATTGCCAATAGGTCTCGATTCAGGGTGCGCAATTCTACGGTAAGTTCCCACACCAATCAAGCGCGGAATCAGCTCTTTTTCTCATGACCGATCTCTTGACACGTGCGCCGACCATCCCTAGCATTCCCATTCTTCTGGCGCATGTGCGTCCCATCGAGCGTCACATGAATTATCCGTTCTATAATGTCGTGAATTCCGACTTTAGCGCTGTGGATCAATTGATCACGAGCAGCCTTGGGTCCAATGTTCCCCTGGTGGAAGAGATATCCACGTATCTGATCGAAGCCGGGGGCAAGCGCTTGCGGCCGCTGCTCGTCCTATTGGCCGCCAATGCCTGCGGCTACCAAGCGGGCAAACATATTCACCTGGCAACCGTTATCGAATTTCTGCACACCGCGATGTTACTACATGATGACGTTGTTGACGCCTCTGACTTGCGACGCGGCCGCAAGACCGTTAATGCCACTTGGGGGAACCCAGCCAGCGTCCTGGTCGGAGATTTCCTCCACTCCAGAGCTTTTGAGATGATGGTCGATATCGGCAACATGCGCGTCATGGAAATTCTGTCACGGGCGACCAACACCATCGCCGAAGGTGAAGTTCAACAACTCGGCAATATCCGCAACCCAGACACCACCGAAGCCAGCTACTTACAGGTGATTGCTCGCAAGACCGCCATGCTGTTTGAAGCCGCTTCACACGCAGGCGCAGTTATCGCCGGCGCAAATGAAGTTCAGGAGCAGGCCCTGCGAGGTTATGGCTTACATCTGGGCCTGGCATTCCAGCTGATTGACGACATTCTCGATTACGAAGGGACCACCGCAGACCTCGGCAAAAACGTCGGTGACGACTTCGCCGAAGGCAAAGTCACGCTACCGTTGATTATCGCCATGCGCAATGGCAATGATGGGCAACGCCAATTTATCCGCAATGCCATCCTCAATGGCGACGTCTCGGACCTGGATCAATTACTGGAAACGGTGAAAGTCACCGGGGGCTTAGAGTACACCAATGATATGGCCCACGCCGAAATTGCCAAGGCCGTTGACTGCCTGGCGCACCTACCGGTCTCAGATTATACCGCTGCGATGCAAAACCTAGCTCAGTTTTCAGTGGCACGCCGCTACTAGTCCAAAACTGACTCCAGATCATGAGTCTTCGTCAAAATAAGCGCCGACACGTTGACGCCAGCCTGTGACTTTTACGCCTAACTGGCTTACCATTTCCACTCAGTCGGGATGTGGCTCAGCCTGGTAGAGCACTGCCTTCGGGAGGCAGGGGTCGGAGGTTCAAATCCTCCCATCCCGACCAACGATCGCAGTAGATTTCGGGCATTTAGCCATCCACCGACAGCCTCGACACTGCACGCGCACAGCAATCTGCGCTATTCCTTCGACTTCGAACACGCCTATCATCATCAATCTTTAGCAGCTCACCCGATCTGAACCGGCAACCTGATCATAATTTCTTGACACCTCCACCATTTTTATTTTACTCACGTCGATACATTATCCCGCCTGAGATAGCGGTAAGTACCCGATCTGAAATAGCACATGTGCGTTTTATGGGGACATGACATTCGCCAAACCCGAGCCATAGGTTGACGCACCACAGAACTTCCATAAAAACTGGTCTCTATCCTTTTCCTGCTTCGCGTTTCTCGTCATCGACTTTCTCAAACAAAAAATGACCTACCATCCATGTCTCGCCATCTTCATAAGCAAACATCTCCTCACAGGCCATCACGAACATACGCCACCGCTGCCATAGAATTTGAGCCGGATCTGGGTTTTCCGAGGCGTCTAGAATCTTGAATATTTCTGTTTTGTTGTTGTCCAAATTTCGCAACCAAGCGGCACAAGTCCGTGCATAGTGCCGACCATTAACCACCCAGCAACGTTGCTGTCGCAGCTCGCCCTCAAACTTTTGTGGCAAATCCAAAGAGGGCATCAAGCCACCCGTGAAAAAGTTTCGGGCCATCCAGTCTTCTTCAGAGTCGTCTTCAAAGAAATAAGGCTGGTCGCGATGGCAGAAAATATGAAAAAACAGCAACCCATCGGTACTCAGCCATTGAGATATCCTATTAAACAATAGTTTATAGTTTCGCATGTGCTCAAACATTTCGATCGACACGACGCGATCAAATTTTTCGACAGGCGCGAAATTATTCATGTCCATCGTAATCACTGTGATATTCGTCAATCCGCGCTGAGCGGCCTGCGCCTCAATATACAACCGCTGGGAGTGAGAATTACTGACGGCCGTAATATGGCTGCCGGGGTATTCTGCCGCCATATACAGCGTTAAAGAACCCCAGCCGCAACCCAACTCCAAGACACGTTGCGCAGACCGCAACTGAGCACGTTCAGCCGTCAGCTTCAACATCGCCAACTCCGCATCAGCGAGGCGATTATCACCATCCTCGTAAAATGCGCAACTGTATTTCAGATGCGGCCCCAACATGTTCTGAAACACCTCTGTAGGCACTTCATAATGCTGGTAATTCGCATCAGTCGTTGCCACCGCCAATGGTGATCCGGCCATCTGATTGACAAAATCTAATTTGCCCGACTCCGTTGCGTTCGACCGGTCCTGCTGTAATCTTTTGATTAGCAATCGGCGCATACCTATTCGCAGCAGGCTATCTGGAATCCAACCACGCTCCGCCAAATCGACCAACTTAATCATGAGCGGGGACCTCCAACTTAAAACCTGGTAAATGCAACTGCATATGAACACACCCAATGGCCCGCTGATTAAATCCTGCTTCGCAATAACAAAAGTAATATCGCCACATCCTGAGGAACGTTTCAGACAGACCTAACAACCGAATTTGGCTCAGATTATCTTCAAAGGCTTCGCGCCATTTTGCTAGCGTCAGCGCATAGTGGGGCGTCAAGTCTTCAAGCCCATATAGTCTGAACCCCGCTTGCTTGGAAGCACTCACTTCAACTAATTCCTTGACACTCGCCAGCGCGCCCCCCGGAAAAATATAGCGCTGAATGAAATCCACTGATCGTTTCGCAGAATCAAATTGCTCCTCGGCAATCGTGATCGCTTGAATTAGCATGCTCCCACCAGGTTTAAGCAGTCCCGCGCAGGTTTGAAAAAATTGAGGTAAATATGCCAAGCCGACAGCTTCAATCATCTCGATAGAAACAATTTTATCGAACTGGCCTTCAAGATCTCGATAGTCCGACTTTAGCAAAGTGACTCGATCCTGAAGGCTTTGGGCAGCTACACGCTCTTGAGCTTTCTCATACTGCGCCTCAGAGATGGTTGTGGTGGTCACTTGACAGCCATAGTTGCGAGCTGCAAAACAGGCGAAACCGCCCCAGCCAGTACCGATCTCTAAAATATGGTCCGACGGCCGAAGCTTCATTTTCTGACAAATCAAGTCCATCTTTTGCTCTGACGCCTTCTGCATGGATTGATGCGAGCCACGAAAATAACCAGAAGAGTACATCATTGTCTCATCTAGAAATTTTTCGAAGAACGAGTTTCCAAGATCATAATGGGCTGCAATATTGCGCTTACTCTGCGCTACCGTATCACGATTAAGCCAATGCTGAATTCGCGCTAACGGTTTTTTCATGATCGACCAACCTCCGTCCAAGGTACCGAGGACCTGCCTATTTTTCAAAAACAGTATCAGAACCGCTAGCAGGTCGTCACAATCCCAAAGGCCGTCCATGTAAGCCTCTGCCGCACCCAAGGATCCTCCTAGGGCCATCGATTGGTAGGCGCTGACCGCTTTGATCCTGACGATGACTGCCTCAGAACACGGCGCGCTCCCCACATCCAAAAGCAACTCATCAGCCTCATAAAGCTTTAACCGACCGACCTTGATTTTTGAAAAAGCCACCACTATGCGTTGCCGCCAAAAACTTGGTTGCACCGTACCTTTAGCTATCTCGCCGCTGCCATTCTCACTCTTTATTACCATTCGCTTGTATTTCTACCTCGATCGGGATGGGTATAAATCGGCATCCTCTTTAGATAGAGCATCAATGCCTGCCAGTAAATCCTATATAGGACTTGAGCTGCTTGAAACGGGTAGTTCAAACAATACTTCCTAATGTTTTTTGTTGTAAAAGATTGTGCTCGAAGATTAAAGCCGGCACCAAATAGCGCTTTTCCAGCTCGGCTAACGCCGATATTTACCGTGCAAAACTCCCCGGGTTTAGGCAAAAGCCAATGGTATTGCGTATCCATTGGCATAAATGGCGAAACATGGAATTGTTTTTGTGAAGTCATGCCACTATTAAGTGAGACGACATAAACGTGTCGATCATTCCACGGCGTGTTATGAACTTCCACGACAACATGGCACAGTTCTTCGTCTTCATAGCAATAAAAAATAGTAATTGGATTCATGAGCAGACCGAAGGACCGCCAATTGGCAAGCAAACAAATTTTCCCCGAAAACGCGACACCGGCACTCTGTTCTATTTGATGAACCACCTCTTCTCGAAGGGTTCGGTGAGAGGGCAGATAGTCTTGCCGATAAAAACTTACCCAATTGAAACCTTCATGTGATAACAATTTCGAGCGCTGACAAAGCTCGGGAATCAAATCTAAATCACAATAAAAATTCGCGATACGATATTCAAACTGATGTGCTTTCGGTGCATTACGGGCGTGATTTAATAGCCCTTCATAGATCGCCGCATCAATCATACTTGGCCGCCAGTTCGCTCACCACGCGCAGCGCACTGACCACGCCATCCTCGTGAAAACCATAACGCCAGTATGCGCCGCAATAATGCGTACGATTGACACCGGAAATTTCCGAGTGACGTTGCTGCGCAGCCAACATTGCGACATCAAAAACCGGGTGTTCATACTGCAGACGCTTGAGTACGAGATTTGCGTCAACGTTGCCCGTATCATTAAGTGTCACGAGAACCGGTTGAGAAGACTCAAAATTTTGCAGTCTGTTCATGTAGTAAGTCAGACTGGCCTTATTCGAATCGGCCTGGGCATGGTAGTTCCAGCTTGCCCAGGCAGCCAAGCGGCGCGGCATGACAGTCGCATCCTGGTGCAGCAACACCTCATTTTTAGAATAGCGAATTGCGCCAAGCACCTCGCGCTCTGCAGTTGATGCATCAGCCAATATCGCTAATGCCTGAGGCGAGTGACAGGCTATGACAACCTCATCAAACATTTCAGCCTGCGGTCCCGCAGTTACCAAAACTCCATGAGAACTGCGTGCTATCGAAGTCACTGTACTTGCGAGACGAACATGGCCTAAACGATGGCCCATAGCGTTTACGTATTGATTTGACCCACCTTTGACCACATACCATTGCGGTCGATTTTTGACGTCCAACAATCCGTGATGGTTAAAGAACTGACACAACATTCCCATTGGGAACGCGAGTATTTCATCATCACCAGTGGACCAAATAGCCGCCGCCATCGGCACCAAGTAATCTGAAATGAAAGCCTCACCAAAGCGTTCCCGCCGACAAAATTGGATAAGGGTTTCTGTACTGTCGGCGTCTAACTGGCGGGCAGCTGCATTAAATTTCAAAATGTCCCGAAGCATCTGCCAAAATTTAGGTCGGAACAAATTAGACTTCTGCGCAAACAAGGTCTTAAGACTATGGCCATTATATTCCAAGTTTTTGCGCTTGAGGCTGAAGCTCATTTCAGTCGGCTCGCCATCACAGCCAAGCTCTTTGAGCAAAGCCATGAACTGTGGGTAAGTTCGGTCGTTATAAACAATAAACCCGCTATCTACCGCTCGTTTTTGACCATCTATTTCAAGCTGGTGAGTGTGCACGTGCCCACCCAAATAATCGTCTTTTTCAAACAAGGTAACATCGAATTTATCCGCCAGACGATAGGCTGCTGTCAGACCTGACACACCTGCGCCTACAACAGCGATCCTCTTCATCTATAACAAACCTCGATCGACGCAATCTTGTTATTTGAGCTTCACTCTGAGGTCATGACCGCTATTATTTTGGCCACTACCTTAGCTCAGGGTCTACTATTCTGAACCCCACCATAACCTTAACAACGAAGGAGATTCAACCTTACACGCGATTTTACACGCGATTTTTTGCCATCAACATCAAATCAAATAACGCAAAAATATCGTCGACAGCGACGCTCAGGAATCGAATCGAATAATGTCCCAATTTGGACTAAAAGATATGATTTTTTTGATATTTTGAGACGCTTCGATACTCTAAACGGAAACCCATTATCGACATCAATATCGCTTCGATAATCCATCTACAGCAGCGCTTAAAGCTTCGGCAGATTACCCAACCGACTATCGGCTTCCTATCACTACAACCCAGAACCGGCATTATCAATACTTAGGTCAGGATCGCTACTTCAGCCACCATGCTCGGCCTTCCACTGCATTGCCATTAACACCCGCCGCTCGACAGATGGGTGGGTATAAAACAAAAACTCCTGCAGGGGGTGAGGCCTTGGATCACGATACTCTGCTGTCTTCACCAGCGCCCCGGCCATGGCATCAGGCAGCCTCACCGCTTCCAGAGAATAGCGATCTGCTGCTAGCTCGTTAGCACGAATCAGACTGTTGGTAATTGGCTCTCCCAGAAAACCGAGCAGCGAGATGATGAACATCAGCACCGGCAATCCAACAGCACTATCAAGCGGTGCTTTCAACCCAAACAGGCGCGCGAACAATCCAAATGACCGCGCGCTGATAAAGAAAAACAGAATCGCCAACAGCGCATACAAGCCCACGATGTACCAGATATGTCCCAAGACATAATGACCCACTTCATGTGCCGTGACCGCTTTAACCTCGTCCAGCGTGGCGCTGCTTAAGGCAACATCGGAGATCGCGATTCTCGCTGATGAGCCGATGCCGGAAACATTGGCGGTGAAGTTATTTGATTGGCGAGACCCATCATAGGTGAAAATACGATCGACAGGGATTTGCGCACGAGTTGCCAATTTGCGCAATTCGTTTTGCACCTGGCCCGCCGGCACGGGCTGATACTGGTTAAATAATGGCTCAATCAGAATGGGTGAAATCAGTAACAGGATCGACAAAGCTAGCGCCGTCATCATCCCGGACCAAACCCACCAGCGTTGGCCTACTCGGCGTATCAGCTCATAAAGCATCAGAAAAAACAGCCCGCCCAGCACGGCGAAGATAGCCGTGCTGAGCAGCGTCTGACTAAGAAAGTCACCGAGTAGCTGACTGGTACGATTGTAAGACGTCTCTCGCCACCAGCCCGCATATATTGCCAGCGGCATGGTCACAATAGACGTCACGAGGAAGTAGCTGCTACAGAGGAGAAATACTCTCAAGGCACGTAGTTTCGATGCGAGTAGTTGATTGAGTCGTCCCAAAATATCCAGACGAACAAACAACCAGCAATTGAGCCAAGCAACCAATAAACTTACCAACAACAACCAGTGATTGCCCTGCGTATAGGCGGCTGCCTGCGCCAGCGCATCAACACCAAGACTATCAATATAGACCGCCGTGGCAGTCTGAGGATCAACTGACGTCAACATTCAAGCATCCCTTTCAGCTTGCTCATTACATCTTGGCCTACTGAATACTATCGTTAGTCAAACAACTGACTCGCGATCATCAGGGTTCCCGCCAGCGCCACAGCAAACGCGGCAGGACGAATCCAAGGCAAGCCAGCCATGTATATAACAGCATGTGCAAGGCGCGCACCGAAAAATAGTTGAGCACCCAAAACGGTGGTTTCATTGGACACGCCTGTGGCATGAGCAACCAGCACAATCGGGGCAAACAACAGTAGATTTTCAATCATATTTGCTCGCAGGCGGGTCACTCTCGCATGCACAATGCTGGGCTCTGGCAAGCGATCTCGAGGCCCGGCCTGAGCAGCCAATCCATTCGAAAGTACGCCAAGCGCACCCTGCACCAACAAGATCACTAACAGCAGGCCTACACTGAAGACCAACATCGTCAATTCTACAGTCATTACATCTACCTCTTATTATTAATTATTATATTAACGTCACATCGAAACAACCTTAACCATAACCTAGAGTGGTTGCCATAGCTGCCCGTGGCTATAGTCGCCGACCTGCAGTGATGGCGCGAATGGCTTTAAACTCAGAACCCGACCGCCACTGCGGCCAACGGCGAGAATTCCCCAGGTCTTCAATGATCAGCTGATATAGCGCAATATCCTGAGCAGCACCGCGCAGGTCCCAGGCGGGACTCCAAACATCACAGGTCTGATGGTAACAATGACCAATATAGTCCTTGATCCACTGATCACCGGCTGCACGTCCGCCATCAATCAGGTCTGCACCGCCGGCAATACCCATCAACAACAGTACCGGCACACCCTGGCGCGCCATTGAAAAGTGGTCAGCTCGAAAAAACAAACCATTCTCTGGCAGACTCTCAGGGGTCAGCACTCGCCCTTGGGCTGCTGCGGCTCGCCGCAGGTCATCCTCCAAATCACTCTGGCCTTCGCCGATCAGAATCACATCTCGCGCTAGACCCGCGGTTTGGAGTATATCCAGAGTGAAATTCGCGACCGTGGTCGCCATTGGGTAGATTGGATTTGCGGCATAGGCAGCAGAACCCAGCAACCCGCTCTCTTCTGCGGTCCACACGGCGAACACGACACTGCGGGCCATGGGTGCCGACGACTTGAAGACACGGGCCAACTCAACAACCCCCGCGGTACCAAGCGCGTCATCGTTGGCGCCGGGACGAACCGTGCGTCCCATCGCGTCGGGCTCACCCTGACCGTAGGCATCCCAGTGGGAAGACACCATGATGGTCTCCTCAGGATGAGTCGTGCCTGGGAGCAAGGCCAACAGGTTCTGACTTTCGATTCGCTCAACATTCACTTTCAGGTCGGCGCTAAAGCTGACATGCTGCAATTCAAATGCCCGAAATTTCGGGCTTCGTGCCAGCCGGCGCTGCTCCGCCAGATCTAATCCGGCACCGACAAACAATTGCGCCGCGGCCTCACCTTGTAGCCAACCCTGCAATGCCAGTGGCGCTAGCGCATCCTCGCTTGGCACGATTGAATAGTTTTCACCCGGCGAGGACGATGCCACGTTCCAACCATAGCCCGCGGCTTGGTCTTCATGAATGACCAGCGCGGCGATAGCCCCTCGTCGCGTAGCCTCCTCGAACTTGTATGTCCAACGGCCGTAATAAGTCATCCGTTTAGCGCCGAACCGGCCTGCTACTGCCTCATCCTGTGCCGCAGCGAAGTCCGGATCGTTAACGAGAAATACCGCAACCTTGCCGGTGAGATCAATATCACCAAAGTCATCCCAATCTCTCTCTGGCGCACTGACGCCAAAGCCAACAAACACGACCGGCGCTGCTTCGATCTGTAGATGTTCAATGGGCTGAACGGTACTCACCTCGATATGAATAGACTGCGCCAATAATTCCTCGCGATCACCATAGCGAAAAGCCAGTTTTGGTAAACCTTGAATTTGCGTGTGATGCAGCGGCACAGCTTGCGTCCAGCTACCGTCTTTACCACCGGGCACTAAACCCAGCTCTGCAAATCGTGAAGTGAGATAAGCGATCGTTTTTGCCTCGCCGGGACCACCGGGTGCACGTCCCTCAAACTCATCGGACGCAAGCACCTTAACGGTCTCGACCAGACGCTCGGTGTCAATCTCCGCCGCCGACGTATTCGCCAACGCGAGAGCCAACAATAGGCCCGTCAGGATCGATAGAACTATAGAATTAGACATTATCAAAAACTCTTAGTCGTCGTAGAAATACCTGTCTTTGCGTACACACAGCTGAGCCAACAAGACTTACCTCGAAACATCTCGACGCTTATGGGTCTTTTGTCACCTAAGAGCCCCTGTGGGCCAGACTTATTTGGTGCGCCCGCCGCTACCAACTACTTGTTATCCTTGACGGGCTTATCCACCAGGCTGTCGAGCTCAAGATTTCCAAGCCAGGCTCGATATTCCATGATATTCGCCGGCAAGATTATCCTCGCGTCTTCCAGGCCCTTGATTGCTTCGATGTAACGCTCACTCAATTGCAACTTCAACGCGGCACTTCCGCCTGGGCGGTTGACGACCTCCGCCACTTTTTGTATCGACTCTGCCGTGGCCGCTGCAATCGACAGTATTTCCTGCCCATAGCCTTGCGCCTCATTGATTCGCCGCTGCCTTTCACCTTCAGAGACGTTGATCAATTCAGTCTTTACGCCCTCGGAACGATTAATGCGACTCTGCTTGTCGCCCTCACTCGTTGCCATAATGGCGCGACGCTCACGCTCGGCACTAACCTGCTTTTCCATCGCATCACGAACCGTACTAGGTGGGGTAATATTCTTGATCTCATATCGGTGCACTCTGATCCCCCAAGCCTTTCCAGCCTGATCCAGCACCTCAACAACCTTGGCGCTGATAGCGTCCCGTTCCTCAAAAGTCCGATCAAGATCCAGCGTGCCTATCACCGAGCGCGTGGTGGTTTTCGCTAGCTGCACAGCCGCATTACGATAATCTACAATTCCGTAGCTGGCCTTCACCGGATCCCAGATCGACATATAGATCACGCCATCGACGATCACTTTAACCTCATCGCCGGTAAAGCAATCCTGGGGTGGCACATCAATCGCTTCCTCGCGCAGATCCTGGACAAAGGTCACCTTGTCAAAAAATGGGATCAGGGCATGAAAGCCAGCATCGAGGGTTTTATGATATTGACCCAAGCGCTCGACAATATGGGCTGTCTGAGTGGACACCAGGCGTATCGACTGAAATAGTTTAACGATCAGAATCAGGAAGATTGCCGCCCAGATCCCCAAGATAAATAGGTCCATGCTTTAGCTCCTGTCCGTCGAGGCGTTAACGGTTTTCGACACAGTTTCAATGCCTTCAAAAAATCCCTGCATTTTCGCCAACTCAGACGGCACGATAGAAACGTCAGCCTGCTTGAACAAATCTGCAACCCGATCGATATAACTTTGCACCAATCGCACATTCATTGCCTGCTCGCCACCCGGCATCTCAATCGCATCAGCGATTGCTTTCATGCCTTCAGCGGTCGCCGTTGCCAGTATCGATATTTCCTGGGCGCGCCCATCGGCTTCATTAATCCGCTTCTGACGGCGCCCCTCTGAGATATTGATCGCCTCCTGGCGCTCACCTTCTGACAGATTGATGGTAGAGTCCCGCTCGGCATTGGCCAGGGTAATCTCAGCACGCTTCTGCCGCTCGGCTTCCATTTGTTTTTCCAGCACATCAATGACATTGCTTGACGGCGTAATGTTCATGACCTCGTAACGCATTACCTTGATGCCCCAGGGCTCAGAGGCTCGATCGATCTCTTTTACAATGGTCTCATTGAGACGTTCGCGCTCAGAAAATGTCTCGGTCAGAGACAGCTTTCCGACCTCTGACCGGACTGTTGTTTGCGCGAGGTTTTGCGCCGCGAACAAGAAGTTTTCAATACCGTAGCTGGCCTTGTAGGCGTCCATCATTTTGATATAGAGCAGACCGTCAACATCGATCTGGATATTGTCGCGGGAAATACAACTCTGATGTGGAATCTCCAAACATTGCTCACGGGTTTCATGCCGATAGGCGACGCGATCAACAAAAGGAATCAGGAAGTGAAATCCAGGGCCCATGACCTGCTTGAACTTGCCTAGGCGTTCGATGACACACGCCTCGCGCATAGGAACAATCAAAATCAGCTTATAAATAATAAAGCCAACGCCTAATAGCAAAAATGTCAGTATTGCGAGCATCGTAGGTAAATCCTTTTTTTATTTTGTGCGCAGCGATTCTTACGTCGTCAGGGGAATCACGATGATGGTGGTATTTTCACGAGCCACAATCTTGACCTTCTCGCCGACCGATATTCTTGCACCATCACTCAGCGCTCGCCAGCGTATTCCACGAAAGTCGACGGCACCAGCTTGCTGTCCTGGCCCGATCGTTTCGATAACGCTAACAACCTGGTCAACGTCATCAAGTATTTCTTCTGTGTTGGCGACAGTGAAGTCACCCTCAACGAAACGTGAAAACAGACTGCGAAGTAAGAAGATAAGGGCCAGTGAGGCAATGAAGAATAAGGTCAGGCTAGCATCCCAAGTCGTGATCAAACCGAGCCATAATGCGCTGGCTACGGTTAGACAGGCTGCTCCCAAGAAGAACACAATGCCGCCAGGGACGATGAGTTCCGCTAGCATCAGGATGCCACCAGCGACTGCCCAATTAACTGGATCGATGAGTATATTCATTGCCCGATTGGAACCTTCTCGACATATTATGTCAACCAAAATCTCTCACGGGCATTGAGCCGCTACTTCATCGTATTCAGCACTATGGCTCGAGGGTACTGATACAGCCTGACAAACAAAAATGGCCCTCGCGAGGGCCATTTTTGTGTGTGCTTTTTTGTTTGTGTATTTTACTGTGGCTTCAATCAAAGCTTGATCAAAGGTTGCACCTTTAATTGCTCGAATTACAATTACGCGAATTACGCGCCTTAGCCTACATTTTCAGAGTTCAAGCCAACGACATTTCTTGAGGCTGCTGGCCGAACAACCGACGACAGGCTGACGCATAGTCAGAATCGTTGATCCAGTTACTGGGACGACTACGGGCGGGTATGCCATCACAGGACAGGAAATCCGGGTTGAAAGGCACCAAATCAGCTGACAGCTCACCTTTTTCATCGACGATTCGATCTGACATGGGAATAAATATTTTCATAGTATGTCTCGTCTTCTCACATTGTAATGACTAGTTATGGTTAGTTGATAGCAGCTAGTGTTTTCGCCTTGCGAAGCCTATTCAAACATAAAAGGGACCTAGTACTGCGGAAGAAAAAGTGAAAGACCGGCCGAATATCATGGAGAAACCATGAACGCTATCGCCGCGGCAATTTCTGACCAATCACGAGAATCAGCTCCACTCCACTGGAACTTCATGGCAACGACGAAAATCAGGGAAATACTTCCTGATTTTGATGTCATACAATATGACGACCATCTACTTTAAGGAACTCTCATGGCCAAGCGCATCGTCATAGTCGAGGATGATCCTGACCAACGCAGCAATTATGTCGATGCCATCACCAAAAAAGGCTACGAGGTCACGGCGTACAGCAACCGGCGAGAAGCCTTAAGCGGCTTTGAGCGCGAACTACCAGATCTTGCCATCCTCGACATCATACTGGGTGATGAAGTTGATGCCGGCTTTGAAATTTGCCGCGATTTGCTCTCGCGATCAGCGTCATTGCCCGTCATCTTCTTGACCGAAAGAATCGACGAAATCGATAAAATCAGCGGCCTGCGTCTTGGCGCATGGGACTATTTACCGAAACCCATCTCCTTGGACTATCTGGCAGAGCGCATCAGCTCCCTACTTCGCATCCATGAAGCCAGGGGACAATCTAGCCAGGGCTCTTCCACCGCAAAGATGGTTGGCGACATGTCCATTGACCAGGAAGCGCTACTCGTCTCCTGGAAGGACCAGCCCATCAATCTTTCAGGCACTGAATTTCGAATGCTCGCCAAACTGGTTCGAGTTCCGGGTCACGCCGTGTCGTACGATACATTGATGAATGCGACGATGCAGAGCCTGGTGACTAACAATACGATTAACACGCATATGCGCAATATTCGAAAGAAGTTCGAAAACATTGATCCTGAATTTAATTGCATCAAAAGCGAGTATGGCTTCGGCTATCGCTGGTCGGCGAAATAGCCATCGTGCGGTGTAAATTCGCGAGAGGCCAGAGATGACGATGACGGTATTCCGCGGGCCGCGGCTGGCGACAAAACTATTTTTCCTGATGAGCATGGCGCTGGTGGTCATTCCCTGGTTCAGCTATTTGTATTTGAAAGAGATGGAAGGTTTTTTGGTCGACGGTCAGGCCAATGCCCAGCTACTGACTGCCGAGGGCATTTCGACATTACTCAACGGTCGACCCGACCTGTTCTACGAATTACCCCTCTCACCTGAAGGCTACGAGCAACTTTATGCCCACCCCCTCACTACGCCCATCCGTATCGACGGCAAGAACAATGATTGGGAGGAGGTGCTCGATTACAACGTCAGCTTTGGCTCTCAAGAGCCAGCCGAAAGTAGCGCCGCCGGACCTAATCAATTTCATTTAGTGCTTGGCGAACACAACGACCAAGTCTACGCCTTGATACAGGTGAAAGACGATACGTTGGTGTTTCGCGACCGTAACATCCTTCGCCTCGATCTCTCAGATCACATTCGCATTACGTTTACCGGCCAGGCGGGGGAGATCAGAAATCTCGTTATTACAATGACAGAGCCTGGGGTGACAACGGCCTACACCATGGATGACGACTGGCGCTATGCGATTCAAGGCGTCGCCGAAAATCGAGTCCAAGGTTTCATGACAGAGACGCCCGATGGCTACGCTGTTGAATTCAGAATGCCGCTAGTGCTACTTGGCTCGACCAAACACTTCGGCCTCGCTGTCGTTGACGTTGACAGTACCGAAACACGTGCGATCCAATCTATCACGGGCACTTTGCCGTCGGCCGGTCGCGAGGCGTTCGGCCTGGTCTTGCTAAAGTCACCGGAAGTGTTGCGGATCATCGAAGGACTCGGTTACTCCGGCGCTAATATTCAGGTGATTGATGCCCAACGTCGAGTCAGAGCCGAGGTGGGCTCCTATAGCGCTCAACCCAGCCAGGATCCCACATCTATACCCAGCGCCTGGTATTCAAAAGTCTCCGCGGCGATGAGCCAGATACCCGACAGACTCTATCGACTGATCGACGTCGGCCTGCGAGATGAATCCGACACCCCCGAGGACGGCGTGATTCGCGAATCGCTGGCAGGCAGACCCAGCTTTCAACGCCACTACACTCAGGAAGAAGGTGAGACTATCATCGCCGCTTACCCGATTATTGCCCAGGACACAACCATCGGCACTGTCGTATTAAAACAAAATACGGACCGCATTCTTGAGTTACGCCGGGACGGACTGGGCCGTATCGTCAACTTTTCAGTCATCTCCCTCTTTATTTTCGCCGCCTTGATTCTCGCGTTCTCTGTACGTCTGGCAAGACGGATTCGCAAACTCGGCGCCGAGGCCACCAGCGCAATCGATAAATACGGGCGCTTAAAAACCAACCAATTACGCAGTGAAACCAATGCTGGTGACGAAATAGGCGATCTGGCCCGAGGCATTTCCAGCATGCTGGCCCGTCTGCACCAGCACAATCAGTTTCTCGAAAATATGCCTCGAACCTTACGTCACGAGATCAACAACCCACTGAACACCCTGAGCACCTCACTGCAGAATCTGGAATCGGAAACCTCTGAGTCTGGCAGGCAAAAGTATTTAGAGAGCGCCAAACGGGGGGTCCAGCGCATTAGCATGATCGTCCAGAATTTAGCGGATGCAGCGAACCTCGAGGATGCCTTGGACGCCGAGGAGTTTGAGGTAATTGACATCCACCAACTCGTTGAGAGCTATCTGAGCAATTGCCGGACCTCTCACCCCGATAGAGTCTTCGAGTATCGTGGCACCCAGCGCGAGGTGCTGAGCGAAGTATCCGATTACCGTATTGAGCAACTTCTGGACAAACTGATCGACAATGCCATCGACTTCTCAGCAGTCAATAGTACGATCACGGTTGGCATGACCACCGATGCCACCTCTTTGACGCTGTTTGTCACCAATCATGGGCCACTGATCCCGACCAATATGCTCGACAATATCTTCGACTCTATGGTGTCTGCACGTGTATCAAACTCAGATAATCGACTCCATTTCGGCATTGGTTTGTATGTGGTCAGAATCATCGCGGAACACCATGGCGGCACCGTGAAAGCGGCCAATCTGCAGAACGGTAATGGCGTCACCATTCAGGTGACCTTGCCACTTTACAAGCGCCAAAGTCATGCTGACATGGCTTTATAACCGTCGAATTGATACCCCGCAGCCCCTACTTACCACTAGAGCCGTCTGTCCTCGCTACAAGAACAATACCTGGCCTCACCCACCTAACGACAAGCAAGCGCCAAGAAACCTATATCGATATTTTTCAATATAGGTTTGACTGACTTGAGATTCTTGATACTATATCCATCTAATTTGATATAGATACCCCATGAGCGCCCTCACGCCCACCCAAACCCTTGTTGATTCCACCCTGCTGTTGAGTTTTTGCAAAGCAACTGCGGAAGGTCTGCGCCTGGATATTCTCAGGGTATTGAGCGCCGAGTCATTTGGCGTGCTAGAACTCTGCCATATCTTCGCCACTCCGCAGTCGGGCATGAGCCATCACCTTAAGGTGCTCGCCAATACCGGCCTGGTCGCTACCCGACGTGAGGGGAACTCAATTTTCTACCGCCGCGCAATTATCGCCAATGACAACCCTTTAAGCGACATGACGAACACGCTATACGCCACCATCGACCGGATCGCGTTGTCGGCAGAGGTCTATGATCGAGCAGTAGAGATCCATACTGAGCGCGCCCGTCGATCGCGTGAGTTTTTCAGCCGTAACGCCGAAGGGCTGCGTCAACATCAGAACCAGATTGCCGAATTTGAACACTATGCCAGCAGCATCGGTGACCTGCTCGACAACGAGCATATCCTCAAGTCTAGCCGCGTACTTGAGGTCGGGCCTGGCGATTCCGAATTGATTAACTCCCTCGCGACCCGTTTCGAGCACATCACAGCGATTGATAACTCGGCGAACATGCTGGACCGCGCCCAAGCCGTAATCAAAAAGCAGCTACGAGACAAGGTAACGTTTTTACACGCCGACATCGATCAGATCACCCAGGCCAATACCCAGGGCAAACACTTTGAGCTCATAGTGCTGAACATGGTGTTACACCATATGGCGTCGCCTGCCGCACTGTTTGCCAGTGCGCGCAAATTACTTGCGCCTGGCGGCTGCCTGCTGATAGTAGACTTATGTCCGCACGATCAGGACTGGGCTCGAGACACCTGCGGCGACCTTTGGCTCGGCTTCGAACCGAGCGATCTCGATGCCTGGGCTCAAGACGTGAATCTTACCCGAGGCCAGGGCATTTACCTTGGTCTCAAAAACGGTTTTCAAATACAGGCTCGCCTGTTCCATCAACCCACAACCCCCGTGACCCTAAACAACAGTGAGGCAATATGACTAATCCTGATTATAAAGTGGCCGACATCGGCCTTGCGGCCTTTGGCCACGCCGAAATCGCCCTGGCCGAGGCCGAAATGCCCGCGCTGATGACCCTGCGCGAAAAATACAAAGACTCGCAGCCACTCAAAGATGCTCGCATCATGGGCTGTATTCACATGACCATCCAGACTGCGGTATTAATGGACACTCTGGTGGAGCTGGGGGCTGAATTGCGCTGGTCTTCCTGCAATATCTTCTCCACCCAAGACCACGCAGCTGCAGCCATGGCTGACAAGAACATACCCACGTTCGCTTGGAAGGGCGAAACGGAAGAGGAGTTCCTATGGTGCATTGAGCAGACTATCTTAAAAGATGGCAAGCCCTGGAATGCCAACATGATCCTCGATGATGGCGGCGACCTGACTCAGATGGTGCACGACAAATACCCTGACATGCTCAAAACGATCCACGGTATCACCGAGGAAACCACCACCGGCGTCCATCGTCTGTTAGAAATGATGGCCAGTGGCGAACTGAAGGTGCCTGCTATCAATGTTAACGATTCCGTCACCAAGTCCAAAAATGACAACAAATACGGCTGTCGTCACAGCCTCAATGATGCCATCAAACGTGCAACGGATATGCTCATGGCTGGCAAACGCGCACTGGTTATCGGCTATGGCGACGTGGGCAAGGGTTCTGCCCAGAGCCTGCGCCAGGAAGGCATGATTGTTCGGGTCGTGGAGATCGATCCTATCTGCGCTATGCAAGCCTGCATGGACGGCTATGAGGTCGTTTCACCCTACAAAAATGGCAATAACACGGGTAGATTGGAAGATATCGATGCGCGCCTACTGGGCGAGACCGATATGATTGTCACCTGTACCGGCAACGTCAATGTCTGCGATGAGAACCTGCTGCGCAGTGTCAGCAAAAATGCGATCGTGTGCAATATCGGTCACTTTGATACGGAAATCGACACGAAATTTATGCGCGATAACTGGCGCTGGGAGACGATCAAACCTCAAGTAGACAAGATCTATCGCAGCGAAGACCCGAAGGATTATGTGATTCTATTATCCGAAGGTCGACTGGTGAACCTGGGCAATGCTACTGGCCACCCATCACGTATCATGGATGGCTCGTTTGCCAATCAGGTTTTAGCGCAGATGTATCTATTTGAACGTAAATGGGCTGACCACGATCTGCAACAACGCCAGCCTGTCACCGTCGAGGTCCTGCCTAAGGCCCTGGATGAGGAAGTCGCGGGCTATATGGTTAAGGGTTTCGGCGGCGTCATGACGCGCCTGACAGACGGCCAAGCTAATTATATTGGCGTCAGCACAGAAGGCCCCTTCAAGCCAGAAGCTTATAAGTACTAGGCCACACGCCTAGATATGCTGGCAGGCCAGAGTCCTCTGGCCTGCCACTATCCTCTCCCCCCGGCTCTATCGACTCGGCTCTGCAGATGGGTGACAATGCCTATCCCATTCTGCCACCAGTCTTTTAATCTAGCATGCGACCAGAACTCAAAGACCTTCTCGAACTCCTCGATCTCGAGCAGATTGAAGCTAACTTGTTTCGCGGCGTTAGTCCGAGCGAGGGTTGGCAGCGCGTTTATGGTGGCCAAGTCCTCGGCCAGGCCTTGATGGCCGCCTCTCGCACGGTGGCAGATGCCAGCCGCACCGCCCACTCTTTACATGGTTACTTCCTCCGACCTGGCGACACGACCATTCCAATTATCTATAAAGTCGATCGTATACGCGATGGCAAGAGCTTCACGACTCGCCGAGTCGTCGCTTTGCAGAAAGGTCGCGCCATATTTAACATGGCGGCCTCATTTCAGGTTGCCGAAGCGGGGCTTGAACACCAATTTGACATGCCACAGGTCAAACCCCCAGAAGCATGCCAGAGCTACGCCCAGTTGCGCGCCCGGTATGCAGAAGACATCCCGGCTGACTACAAAGCTTCAGTGACCCGACCCCAGCCCATCGACATGCGTTTTGCCGAACCCTTCAACGAGTTCAGACCCGAGAAGATGCCGCCGTTCCAGCACTGCTGGATCAAAACCGTCGATACCATGCCTGCAGATGCTCGCCTCCATCAGTGCCTGTTGGCTTACGCCTCAGATATGACACTGATCGATACCGCCGCGCGGCCCCATGGCGTGGCTTGGACAGACGACAACTTCCAGGTCGCCAGCCTGGATCATGCCATGTGGTTTCACCGCCCTTTTCGTACCGATGAATGGTTGCTCTACGCGCAAGACAGTCCTTTTGCCGGCGGCGGCCGGGGCCTGAGTCGGGGCAGCTTTTATAGCCAGTCGGGTCAATTGATCGCGTCAGTCGCCCAGGAAGGCTTAATGCGGTTGCATCAAGTCTGACGGTCGTCGCTGCCCAATTCACCGCTGGTCGCTGCCCAATTCACCGCTAATAGACAGTATCAATCAAACCCGAGATTAAAAATTGTAGACTCATATCGCCAGCCAGCGCACATCTGTTCTGGACGGCAGCAATAAGCTGATCTGATCCACGCCAATAGAAACCCATGATGAAAGTCCATTAGCTGTACAAATGCCAGTGAGCTTTACATAATGCGACGCTCGCTTTGCACTATGGTAGCAGCCAAAGAAGGTGCCTTTTTTACGCCCTGGCACACCAACCAGTCCATTTAAGGGATACCCCGTGACACTGAAGAATGCAGATAAACTGGCCAGCGTCGAGGTCATCAAGCACAATTTCGAGCAGCTCAACTACATTTGCAGCCTGCAGATAGCTACCGCTGTGTTTCTGGCCTACCACCTCGGCAAGCCGATCCTGATTGAAGGCCCCCCCGGTGTCGGCAAAACCGAGTTGGCAAAAACCACTGCGGAGCTACTCGATATCGACTGCATCCGACTCCAGTGCTACGAAGGGTTAGATGAGTCCAAAGCGATTTATGAGTGGAAATACGGCAAACAGCTGCTCTATACCCAAGTGCTGAAAGAGACCCTGAGTGAAATTTTGGAAGGCGCTACCGGTCTTGCCGAGTCTGTAGGCAAACTACACGAATTTGGCGATATCTTTTTCTCGGAAGAATTTCTCGAGCCGCGCCCCCTGCTCAAGGCGCTCAAAAACGAGACCGGCTGCGTGTTACTGATTGACGAAGTCGACAAATCAGACCATGAATTTGAGTCGCTGTTGCTCGAGATGCTCTCGGACTTTCAACTCTCTATTCCTGAGATTGGCACGGTCAAGGCGCACCCAGATAGAAAACCCCTGGTGTTTCTCACCAGCAACAATACTCGAGAAATCAGCGACGCGCTTAAGCGTCGTTGCTTGCACCTTTATATACCATTTCCTGACGCCAACCTCGAAAAGCAGATTATCCAGGCCCGGGTACCCGAGCTTGCGGAGAATTTGCGTAACCAGCTGGTGACGTTTATTCAGGAACTGCGGGAAATGGACCTGAAGAAGGTCCCGGCCATCAGCGAGACGATAGACTGGGCACGCACGCTGATTTTGCTCCACTCAGAATCGCTGAACCCCGAACTGGTGAGCCAAACTTTGAACGTAATCCTCAAGTTCCAGGAAGACATCGAAGCTGTGGATTCAGAGCTGCAGACGATTACCAACAAGGCTTTAAAGGGCAACCAGGGATCCTAGCGTGGTAGACACAACCCTAGTGGATTTCGTCAAGGCACTGCGTAACGCGGACCTCAAGGTCTCGCCCGCAGAAACCCTCGAAGCCATGCAATGTATGAATCTGGTGGGCTATCAAGATCGGCGTTTCCTAAAGGATTCACTGTCCATGGTGTTGGCGAAGACCACCGATGAAAAGGACGCTTTCGACGCCTGCTTCAATCGATTTTTTACTGCGGACAAGTTCCGTCAGGCGATAAATGACGAGCTTGACGATGACCAAGGTAGCGACGCTGACAACGCGGACGACTTTGACAGCGATGCTGAAGGCAATCAGCCAGCAGGCAAAGGCGGCCAGGGTGGCGGCAAAGGTGGGGGCGAGAGCGAAGCCAGCGAAGATGTGACCGCATTACCACCCACCTCAGCACTGGGCAAATTGCTGCTCCAAGGCAGTCGCGCTGAACTGATGATCCAAATCGCTGAAGCGGGTCGCGAAGTGGAGGTCAACAAAATTGTCGTGTTTACCCAGAAAGGCCTCTTTACCCGCAAAATCATGGATACCATGGGCCTCAAGGGCTTGCAGGACGAGATCGGCGAACTACAAAATCAAAACGCTAAACCCGAACAACAACTTGCCGGCAGACTCAAAGTCGCGCGAGACCAACTCCGTGAGCGGGTACGAGACCACGTGGAGCGACAGTTTTTCCTTCACGCAGATGAGCAAGGCAAGCAGCTTCGCGAAGAATTATTAAAAAAGGTCAAGCTCTCCAGCCTCGAGAAACGTAACTTCAAGGATGTCCAAGAAATCGTCCTGAAGATGGCGAAGAAGCTTATCGCCATCCATTCAAAGCGCCGCAAAACCTATAAGCGCGGCCAGCTGGATGTACGCAAAACTCTGCGGCACAACATGCAATACGACGGCATGTTTTTCGACCTGCGCTGGAAAGCTAGCAAGGTCGACAGACCCAAAGTGATGTGCATTTGCGATGTTAGTGGGTCAGTGAGCAATTACTCACGATTCTTGCTCATGTTTTTGTACAGCCTCGCCAGCATCTTGCCGAAGGCACGCTCATTCGCGTTTTCGTCGGACTTGGGGGAAGTCACCAAACTGTTCGAAGAAAGCAGCCTTGAAGACGCCCTCTCCAAGACCATGCGAGACTATGGCAACGGTTCCACTGATTACGGGCGCATGTTCCAAGATTTCAAAAGCCACTGCATGGACGACGTCAACAACAAGACCACTATTATTATTCTCGGTGATGCGCGCAACAACTACGGTGATGCACGCTCAGAAATACTCAGAGAGATGTATGACAAGGCTAAACGGGTTATCTGGCTAAATCCCGAACCTCGCTCGAGTTGGGCAGTTGGCGATTCGGAAATGAAAAAATACACCGCTGCTTGCCACCAAACCGAAGTGTGCAACTCATTGCAACACCTGGAACGAGTGGTCTCAAACCTGCTTAAAACCGCCAGCTAGCCAGACCTGAGTCACCCAGAAGACTTTCTCAACGCGCCGATGGGATCTATTGGCTTCCATAGAACCCATTGACACAGCTGGCTTCCATAGAACCCATTGACACAGCTCTATTGATTCTCAACTAGAGACAGTGCACTCTTCAATGCGACCTATGCGCAAAAATTCACATTGCTGCGGCACAGGCTGATATTGTTTCGTCTACAGAGGTATGGACTACATCCTTTCCGGGTAACTCGCTAAAAGGTTGAATGGCTTATATGGCAATCAATTCGTTAGAAGCTCAAAACTTGCAACTGGCCGCGCTGGTTGAAGAGTTCAGCACGCCTCTAGTCAAGCATCTGGCCAAGAACGGCTGGAGCGCCGACGACGCCAACGACCTGGCACAGGAAGCCTTCCTGCGCATGCACAAATTTCAGCAGTCTCAAGAGCTGGATAATGCCAAGGCTTTTCTATTTACCACAGTCAACAACCTTGCCATTGACCAGCTAAGGCGCACCAAGCTTCACGATAAATATCTACTCGCCGAGTCATTACCTGAAAACACCAAAGACGACGATTTTCGCTCTTCGCCATCCCCCGAGCGCACGGTGGCCGCAAAGCAGGAACTAGACCAAATTTACGCTCTGGTAGAACAGATGCCAACCAAGGTTAAAGCGGCATTCCTCTTGCATCGCGACCAAGGACTGCGCTATTCACAGATCGCTGCCGAAATGGGCGTCTCCAGCAGCATGGTGGAGAAATATATCACCGAAGCCTTGAAGTTGCTGCGCCAAGAAATGCCCCGCTAGCGTTTAATCGAGTATTCAACGGACTGAACATCCTGAAAAAACAAGCATTTATGACTCGTTAATTGAAAAATAGTTCCACTTTTCAAAAATTTTCTGGCAAGATCCCCCCCTCGCTTAGATATCCGCCTGGTAAGCGCTTAAAAACCAGTAGTACTTAAGCCGTTTTTAGCGGTTTTTTACGTTGATGGGCGTACCTGTATCAACGCCACAATTCATCATAGGGCTACAATTGGTTTTTTTAGCCAGAACAGAGACATTATTCATACTTTTTCACTTTTCTTTACGATTGTATCCCATTTTTATTGGGGTATATCTCTCCTCATTCGTCTTTATTAGTACCAGTGAACCATTCACTGAAGGGATTCCTGATTTTGCACAGGCTTTACACGGCTTGTGCGTTAAAAGGCTTCTCATTTAATTACTATCCAATGAGTTTGGGGGAAGTTATATGTTAAAAAAGACTCCATTAGCGAGTGCGATTAGCTCTATATCGCTCGCGAGTGCTTTGGCCGCGACAGGCGTAGCCATGCCAGCATTTGCAGCAGACGATGCGATAATCGACGAAGTGGTTGTTACGGGTACACGGATTAAGCGTGCTGATCTTGAAAGCGCCAGCCCGGTCACCGTTATTACCCGTCAGGAAATGGAAAATAAAGGCTTTACCGATGTCGGCCAGTTGCTGCAGCGTATGCCTTCTATGTCTGGGTCGCCTATCGGCACAACCACCAACAACGGCGGTAACGGTTCTGTACAGGTCGACCTTCGTGGACTCGGTGTTGTTCGAACTTTGACCTTAGTTGACGGCAAGCGTACTGTTGACGGTGGAGACTACCAGACTATTCCGGCCACTATGATTGAGCGCGTTGAAATCCTGAAGGATGGCGCCTCAGCTGTATACGGTGCGGACGCCGTTGCGGGTGTTGTCAACATCATTACTCGACGTGACTTTGAAGGCTTCAAAGTCGAAGCATTCACCACAGACTTCTTCGACCTGAAGTCTGGCAAGCAAGACAGCTACAACTTTATTGCGGGCAAATCTTTTGACGGCGGCAACTTCATGTTCGGCGGCGAGTATGTCAAGCAAGAAGAATCGTACCAGTCTGATGCACCTTGGGACTTCTTTCAGGATTCTTACTACATCTACCCAGGCGGCTGTGAAGCCCAACTGACAGCTCCTTATGATGGAACACCTACAGGCGGCTGCTATGTTGTTGGCTCTTCACGTATTCCTGAGAGTCGCTTGAACAGCACAGAATTGGTTCAGCGTCTTAACGCTGATGGTACTGCCCGATTGTATGACCCGATCAATGATGCCTTGAATGGTACCGATGATTACGTCGCAGCGAATGGCGTTCCGACCTTCAGCACATCCAATACGTTCATGAATACAGGTGATGGCAATGGCGTAGTCGAATACGACGGTCGCTCGTACAACTATGCGCCGGTTAACTTTATTCAGACACCCTTTGAGCGAACAAATCTGTTCGCTAGCGTGAATTATGCACTGACCGACGACATCAACCTGACAGCGGGCATGCGTTATGGTAAGCGTAAGTCAGCCCAAGAGTTGGCACCGCAGCCATACAACTCACCGACTGACCCTGCATACAATGGTACTTACATACCACTTGATCCAATCACTGGGTTGCCGTTGCGCGAAGTTGATGCAGTCAATGCTGACGGCGACGCCATCTCGATTTATACAGGTGACCAGACGTTGGGTAGCGTTGTCGACCCCGTTGCTTACAGCGGTATCTCTCCAGACAACTTCTACAACACCACAGGCTTTGCGATCCGCGATGCACGTCGTCGTATGGTTGAAACTACTCGTAGCTTCACCCAGGACGTTGACCAACTACAGGTTGTTTTCGGCCTCGACGGCGAGTTCAACGACATCACTTGGGATGTCTACTTCAACAAGGGATGGCGTGATCGTGCAGACAATGACTACGGCCAGTTCTTTGGACCGAATCTTGCCAATGCGATGGGACCTTCAGCGGACCTGAATGCTGACGGAACGCCAGAATGTTACGCAGACGTCACTGATTCCAGCACCCTTATTCAAGGTTGTGTACCGATGAACTTCTTCGGTGGCCCGGGTGCATTGACTCAGGAAATGATTGACTACGTCAACGTTGACTTGGTTGATGCCTTTGAGCAAGAGACTGATCAGTATGGTTTCAGCCTCTCTGGCAGCAACTTCGAATTACCTGCCGGTTCACTTGGTTGGGCTGTTGGTTTCGAACACCGTGAAGAGCTGTTTATCTACAGCCCAGATGCGACCAAGCAAAAAGACGCTGTTACAGGTAACACTGGCGCCGGAACCAGCGGTAGCTACAAGTCTGACAGCTTCTTCGGTGAAGTACTGGTACCTGTCTATGACAATGGTGAGCAGTCATTCACCATGACAGCGGGTGTGCGTTGGGACGATTTCAGCACATTTGGCGATGACACCACCTACCAGATTGGTCTTGAAGCCAATGTGATCCAGGATCTGAAACTGCGCGCCACTTATGGTGAAGTTTTCCGAGCACCTAACATCGGCGAGTCTTTCGCGGGTCAGGTAGATGCTTTCCCGACTTATCGTGACCCCTGTGCCGTGGATGCAGCCGATCTGCCAGTTGGCTGTGCGCAAGTAGGTGTGCAACTTGACTCACAAGTACTGGCTCGCGTCGGTGGCAACCCGAATTTGACCGCTGAATTTGGTGACACCATCACAGCTGGTGCGGTGTATACCCCCGAGGTCTCTTTTGGCTCAGTATCAATCACGGTTGATTACTGGAAGACTGAACTGGAAGACCTGATCAGCACCCTCGGCGTCACCTATATCCTCGATGATTGCTACAACAAGGCCAATGCCAACTCCTGTGCGCTGATTACTCGACGTGCAGACTATAGCATTGCTCAGATCCAGGATGCGCCATTGAATGTTGCGTTAGCAACGGCCGAAGGTGTTGACACTGAAGTTCGGTTTGGCTTTGAGACAGAATACGGTCAAATTGACGCATCTGTGTTGTGGTCGCACATGTTAGAGCGCACGCAACAAGCTTTCCCGGGTGATGAAATCGATGATATCGCAGGTACATTCAATGGCTCTTCGTTTGCTGAAGATAAGGTCAGCTACTCTGTTGACTGGTCAAAGGGTGATTTCCGCGCGGCTTACCTCGGTGAGATGATCGGATCTATGACCGCTGGCGATGCGTTCGGTGTGGGCTATACCCAATCGATCGACTCACAGCTTTATCACGATATCATTCTTGGTTATTCCTACAAGGATAGCGGTTTGAGTGCGACACTTGGCTTAACCAATGTCACGGATGAAGCGCCGCCTTTTATCGATCTTGGCTTTAACGCCAAGACTGATCCATCAACCTACAGATTGTTTGGTCGTGGTTACTACGTCCGTCTGTCTTGGGAAATGGGTGAGTAAGGTAGCTTCAGCTAGTAACACTTAGCTGAAAACGAAAAGGGCCGCGAAAGCGGCCCTTTTTTTGCCTGTTAGTTAGTGGACCTACAGCGACTTATCAATTATTCCCTTTGACCTGAAAAATAGGCTAAAAGTCTGCTATCGCAACCACACTCAACTTGCCTTTAAAGGTTTAGGTACCGGTTTAGGTACCGGTTTAGGTCTTCGGCCAGAGTGCATCATTTTCTACCAGATCATATAAACGCATGGCCTGACTCGAGAGCGCTTCACTCATCTCCTTCAGATCAAACTTAGGATCGATATTCGCCCTCGCCCCGGGCGGCAAATCCTGAACTCGCTCTGCACCCAACTGCCATTTCAATGAGAAATGCCGTGCAGCTAGCCTCGGCTGTTTTGCTACTGATGCTGGTACATGATCGGTAGGATAATCTTCACCCGTGATCAGCCACCGAAAATCTCGCCCATGACCGCCTTCCTGTACCTGCGCCAGCAGCACGTTATCGGTGATCCCCCAGACCACGCGCGCCTGAATGGCTGGCGTATCAAAGACTTTATATTGAATCAGCTCCTCCACAGCCTGATCCAACTTTCGCTTTGACCACTGCTGAAATGCTTCTTCATCAAATGCCGGCATCATGAACTCCTAGAAACGGGGGGACTTTTACCTGTCCAGTTTAAACAAACTCAAAAATCCCTTAGTGGGATGTGATTGTCGTAGACCAGTCTTTCACTATGGGGGTCTTGCCCAGGAACCAGCCGGTATACGACAGCCGAGGACTCCGCGCAAAGGGCGTCACATAAGTCACAGCGTGAATATGGGTCGTATCGAATAGCGACAGGGCATTGAACTGTGGCGTCCAGCCGTCTCGCGGAAAGCCTTCTTCAGTGTAAAACTGCAACAAGCCACCCCAGTCAGGATGCCAGCCTTTAGTGAGATTGAGTACGTACCCAAACCGCCGATTATGCTCACCAACCTGATCACGATGACGAGTCAGGAACTGACCTGGAGTATAACGTGTGTAATGCCCGCTCGCCCCATCCAGACCCGTCTGCCCAGTGACCTGAGCGATAAAATCGCGCATTTCCACACTGGCAAAAAACTCCGCCACCTCTAGCAAAAACGCCAGCGACTCACTATCGCCAATCTCCGGTTGACGCACGGTGTAGCCACAGTAGAGGAAACCGCTACCTTCGCTGGCACTTGTCAGAATCCGCTGGTTCATCCGCTGCTTAGCCTCCTCATCCATCTTCGCCATGGCCGCCGGCGTCAAGGTTCGAGTTTGCCCCTCTTCCACAAACAACAGATTATAGGGAATATCTTTCAGGCAGCACTCGTATAAACGCTCAGCGATCTCGGGCTTAAGCAAATTCAAAATCAGCACGCGCTTATCGATCCGATAGTTCTCTGCCAGGGCTTCAACACTTAAGTTCGGGTTTAACAAGGCGCACTCTCCCTTCTGGTTAGTCTTATCGGCTAGTCTTCAGATGACATCGATAGACCATCGACTCATCGAAACCACTTACCTGGCACACAGGCAGTGTCGTCACGAAGCTATTTTTCAGGCAAACTCTATTCAATACGATTGGGCTGAGCACCCAAGAGCACACTCACTAGTGCCGCTCAGCCACAACGACCCATGCCAGTGGCGTCTCATTCGGTGATGAGCGCAAAGGCCGCGCCTGCAACAGATCAAATCCCGACTCCAGCACTCGAGTACAGAACGCCTTGTATTGGGCGCGACTCAGCGCCGAATGCTGCATACTCTCCATCCGTTCAATATAAGCCGGTAACTCTGCCTCGAGCCTTACCAGCCAATCTAGAACTTCTGCGGGCTCATAACGAGGTAAATTCTGTTGTATCTCGGCTATAGACGTATAGAGCGTAATGATCGTATCACCCGCGACATGCTCACCGAACTCATCCAGAATACCCTCTATTAGCTTGAAGGCCGGCATGACTCGAAGCGCAGCCGTTCGAAACGCTTCGGTTTTAACCGGACCGTTCAATTGCTCAAAACCCGCTTTAAACATCTCCACCGATAGCGGGAGCAATTCACTCGCCAAGAGCCGGCGCACCGCTAGCGCACTGTGCTCACACTCTCGAAATATCAACCCATCCTGATAGTGAAGCACCAAGGCTAATTGCCCACCTTGACCAGGCAGATCCAACAAACCCTCAAGTGCCTGCTGCCCCGCGTACTCTGCGCCGAATTGGCTAGTGACAATATCAAACTCACCCAGCGATACAGGCAAAGAACTGACGTCTGCAACAATACCGCGCACTCGAGGATATTTCGTCGTCAGCTGCTGAATCGCGTCCACTGATTGATCAACACAAGTCAGCTGTGCCTCCACATTGAATCCCAATGCTGAGAAGCTATCCAAAACGGTGCCGCCACCACCACTGGCCACATCCAACAACCTGACAGCAGGGAATTTTTCGCGCACAGAAGTCAGATATTCAAGCCAAAATGAAGCGAGCAACGGATGTGCCGCTCCACCACTAGTGTAGGCCGACGTCTGTTGACTACCGCGCCAATAGTTCGTCCAAGCAGTGGGCGTCAGCGCCACTTTTTCATCGTGTTCCGTCATTCTTTATATCCGCAAAACCTTTAATCAGTGTAACAAAAGCTCGACGCACATGACACTCAGCGGCGTAGCGCTCGCATCGCTGCACTAGTGTCAACTAGCCGACAGTCTTGATAGAATCATACTTTAATTGTCATCCACTATGAGGTTTCAGCACCATGACGAGCAGCGCTACGCCAATGACTGACAAGCAGGTCAGCCTCGTCGGTCGCAAAGCCTACCAGGAAACTGACTGGGACACCGTCAATGCCTGTAGTCAGGAACTATTGCGCAGGTCTAACGACAATCCCGAAGGTTACTTCTTGAAAGGCTTGGTCGAAAAAGTGTCTCGCCATCCCGTGCTGGCCAGCGAAGCCTTTGAGCAGGTTCTGCAATTAGATCCATCACGCTATGACGCTGGGATCGAGCTGGCAAGCCAGTATGTGATTTCACAGCGCAACGCGGAGGCTATTACGTTGCTAGATCGTTACTGCAGTGACTTGGCCAACAGCCCTCGGTATCTTGACATGGCGGGTACTGCTTTCACCGATATGGGACTGGCCGCCAGAGCCTGGCCATTGTATGCGAAAGCCAATGCCCTACAACCGGAAATTGAGTTATTTAAAGCTAACCTGGCAGCCTGTTCAGTATTCCTCGGCAAGATTGACGAGGCCCGCCAAGGGTATCTCGATTTGCTGGCAAAAAAACCTCAGCACCAACGTAATCACTACCACCTCGCCAGACTTGAAAAAACGCCTGATGATCGCCACATCAACCAGATGAAAGCCGTCCTGGCAAACACAAACTTGCCACCGGATCGAAATATTTTCATGTATTACGCCCTCGGCAAAGAACTCGAGGATCTTGCCCGTTGGGATGAGGCTTTTCACTATTTCAAGCTGGCAGGCGATGCGGTAAGCCGCGTCTCTAATTACGACATTCAACAAGACGAGACCCTGATCAACAAAATCATTCAAGTCTGTGACAAAGACTGGCTGGCCACTGGCACGCCGGTGACAACAACTGAGATTAAAAACAAAACACCGGTCTTTATTTTGGGTCTACCGCGAACGGGAACAACCCTGACCGAACGTATCCTGTCCAGTCACTCGCAGGTCGAGAGCTTGGGTGAAACCAAATTTCTGGAGTCAGTGCTCCGTAATTTGAGTGGAGTCCCGAGCATTGAGAAAATGACCCCCGAGATGATCAGCGCACTCGGCACCGTCGATCCTGGCCTGATCGCTAACGGTTACCTGAATGCTGTGAATTATCTTTTCGGCGACAAGCCGCTATTTATAGAGAAACTACCCTACAACTTCCTGTATATCGGTTTTATCGCCAAGGCTTACCCGAAAGCGCCGATCATTCGGCTCAAACGAAACCCGATGGATTCCTGTTTCGCGATCTACAAGCAGCCATTTACTTGGGCATACAAGTTTTCCTACAAACTTGAGGACCTTGGTCGATATTACATTGCACAGCAGCGCCTGTTCGATCACTGGCGGGAAGTCCTAGGCGATCGCTTGATTGAGGTTGACTACGAAGACCTGGTTGCCGACCAAGAGGTACAGACCCGGCAACTGCTGGAAAAAGTGGGCCTGGAATTCGAAACAGCCTGCTTAAATTTTGACCAAAACGCCTCAGCTACTACCACCGCCAGCTCGGTCCAGGTCAGAGAAAAGATTCATAGCCGTTCCGTACAACGCTGGAGAGAGTTCGAAACTCAACTTAGCCCTTTACGCCGGATACTGGAAGACGCGGGCATTAACGTAGAATGAGCGATGAGCGCGCAAACAGCGAACATTGCCGACATCCCGGGACATAGCCTAGAGCAGCCGAATCTTTTGGCTATGCTACACTTGCGAATGAACAAACCCTGAAGAGAGATTAATGAAAAATTGCCTGACAGCGTTATTCCTGCTGAGTTTCACCGGCCTAGGCTGGGCCCAAACACAGGCGACTTCCGTCGATTTTGAGACGCAAACTATCACGATGGCGATGACTCAGGAACCACCACAGCTCAATGGCATGAAAGCCACGGATCAGGTCAGTATCATGATATTGAGTCATGTGATGGAAGGCCTCACGCGCTATGATCGCCGGGGCAACATCGTGCCGGGCGTCGCTAAACGCTGGGAAGTTAGCGACACGGAAGCGACATTCTGGTTACGCGATGACGCTATGTGGAGTGATGGTCAGCCTGTTACTGCCCACGATTTTGTGTTCGCCTGGCGCAACGCGCTAAAGCCCCAAACCGCCTCTGAATACGCCTTTATCCTCTACCCGCTGCTGAACGGCGAAGCCATTAACAAGGGCGAAATGGATCCGGCTGCCCTCGGCGTCGAAGCCCTTGATGACCGGACCTTACACATACGATTTGAGCGTCCGACTGGCTATTTCGATAAGCTCACGGCATTCGTCACCTACTTTCCAGTTCGCCAGGACTTTTTTGAAACCAAAAACCAACGCTTTGGCGCTGATGCCAAAGACCTGGTGTATAACGGTGCGTTCCAGATCAGTCAGTGGGTCCATAGCGCTTCATTGCGTATGACCAAGAACCCCTACTATTGGGACCGAGACAATATTCACCTCAATGCCATCAATGCAGACTACATTACCGCCGATACCCGCTCTCGCTTGAACCTGTTTATCGACGGCAAAATTGTCAGCACCGCGCTCGATGGCGAGACTTACAAAGACGCCCTGACCCAACGATTTCGCATTCGACGCTTCACCACTGGCACCGTTTTCTTCCTCGAATATAATCACCGAGAGCAGCGAGTCACCGCTAACTTGAACCTGCGTCGCGCTATCCAACATGTCTTTGATCCCGATGAAATGGTCAACAAGGTGCTCGCAACACCAGGCAACCTGCCCGGCAAAAGCCTGTTTCCGGTCTGGCTGAAGGGCAAGAGCGACAAATTCCGCCAGGAATATCGGGCTCCGGAGGCTACACTGGACTTAGAGTTGGCTCGAGAGTATCTGCAGAAAGCCAAGACCGAGCTAGGTTTGACAGCCATGCCACCCCTCGTGCTACTGGTCGGAGACAGCCCCACCGCCGCCAAACAAGCGGAATACCTGCAAGGCAAACTCAAATCGACCTTGGGCTTGGATATCAAAATAGACATTCAAACCTTCAAACAACGCTTAGCTAAGATGACCGCGGGTGAATTTGACATAGTGGCCGCTGGCTGGGGTCCAGACTTTGATGATGTGATGACCTTTGGTGACTTGCTCAGTTCCTGGAACCTGAACAATCGGGGTCGATACAATAATCCCGCCTACGATGAGCAGGTGCGGATAGCCATGAACAGTGCCGACCCAAAGGTACGCATGGATGCCATGGGTAAGCTCCAGCAAATAATATTCGACGATGCTGTTGTCTTGCCTCAATATGAGCAGGGTGTCATTTATCTGCTGCACCCGGAACTGCGCGGGGTTGTCAGGCGTGTTGTGGGCGCCGACCCAGACTTCACTTATGCACGAGTGATCAAGCCCAATCAAACTCAATAGCGGTCGTTAATCAAAGGTCTGGCTCATGTTAGCGTACACCCTGAAAAGATTGCTGGCAGGCGTTATTACCGTCTGGTTTATCGCGACAGCGACATTTATGGCCATGCATATGGTACCCGGCGATCCATTGATGAACGACAAAGCCGTGTCCGCCGAAATTAGAAAAAACCTTGAGGTCAAGTACGGCCTGGACAAACCCGTTGTTGAGCAGTACTTCATTTTTATGGGCAATATGCTCCAGGGCGATTTTGGCATCTCCTTCACTCAGCAAAATCGGCGCGTCAACGATATCATTCGCGACCACTTTCCGGTCTCTGCGACGCTGGGGCTGCTGGCCATTTTCTTTGCAGCAACCGGTGGTGTCATCTGGGGCGCCTTGACCGCGATTTACCGCAATCGTCTACCCGACATCATCATCATGTTTCTGGTCATACTCGGTATCTCCGTACCTAGCTTCGTGTTCGCTGCATTGGGCCAACTGATGCTCGTCAACATCAACAGCCTACTTGGATTCTCCCTGATCCCCGTCGCGGGCTGGGGGACTTTCTCTCACATGCTGATGCCGTCGATGGTGCTGGGACTCGGTACCATGGCACTGCTGACTCGCCTGATGCGCTCCTCCATGCTCGAAATTGTCAACGAAGACTATATCAAGACGGCCAAAGCCAAAGGTTTGTCGCCCACACGAATTTTCTTCAAGCACCAGCTGCGAAATGCCATCTTGCCCGTGATCACCATCCTTGGACCATCGATCGCCGCCATCACCACCGGCGGCTTTGTGGTTGAACTGGTGTTCGCGATACCCGGCCTGGGCCGCTACTTCGTGCAGGCGGTCCAACAGTTGGACTACACCGTCATCATGGGTACAACGGTGTTTTTCGGTGCCTTTTTAGTCCTGATGGTTATTCTGGTTGATATTATTTATGGGTTTGTCGATCCACGAGTGAGGCTGCAATAGATGAGTGATAATATCGTCACCAGCTTTACCCCTGACTACACGCCAGCCAGCCATGGTCACAGTGTTGAGCAGCTTTCCAGGCCGTCGCTGTCCTATTGGCAAGACGCCTGGATTCGCCTAAAACAAAATACGCGAGCGATCATCTCCCTGTATATCGTCGTGAGCCTGGCCTTGTTCACCTTGGCGGGACCGCTACTCTGGCAGGTCGACCCGGCCCTTCAAGACCTGAATCAGATCTCTCAGGCGCCGTCCTTGCCCAAGCGCGCCTTGCTCGTAGACCCTTATGAGCGTTGGCAGCCCATCATTCTTGACGACTTCCCCAGTGAACCTGAGACCTACGTGGATGTGGAACTGATGCCAGCACCCTCTGGTGTTCAGCCCTTGGGCGAACCGACAACTCAACAGATTCGTCTGCGCTGGGAGCCTGTTGTCGGCGCCGGCGGCTACAGTATTTACCGCAACCAACACGCCCCAGAGGGCATTAACGATCTTGGCTTACCGCTGGCTACCACCCTGGGCGGCAATGAGATCAGCTACGAAGATCGTCTGAACCTGGAACAGCGGGACTACTATTATTCCATTGTGCCCACTGATGGTTTTGATGAAGCCAACGTCTACACCACCATTAAAGTGTTACCTACCATTGCTATCACCCGTGACGAAGCCACACAAAGAGGCTTGATTGACGCTGACACGGACATCCAGATTGGCGACCCACTGTCCCTGCGCTTTCACCCATTTGGCACCGACTATCTCGGCCGCGACATGTTAGCCCGATTGATGCAGGGCGCCAGGGTTTCACTCTTTATCGGCATCTGCGCGCCATTTCTGTTCGTGATGTTCGGTATTCTCTATGGCGGCTTCGCTGGTTATTTCGGTGGCCAGCTTGATTCTCTGCTGATGCGCTTTGCCGACTTTGTCGTGGCGCTACCATTCCTGCTATTTATGATCTTGTTCAAGATCGCATTTGGCATCGGCCCTGGGGAAAGTGGCGTACTACCCATGTTGATTGCGCTGGTCGTTTTAGGCTGGCCAGGCACCGCGCGCTTGGTTCGTGGCCAGGTTCTGCAGATTAGAAATAACGGCTACATTGATGCCGCTCGCCTGTTGGGCGCCAAAGACAGCTACCTAATTGTTCGTCACATACTGCCCAATACTATGGGCGTTATTTTGGTCACGCTAACATTCGCCGTGCCTGGCGCGATCTTTACTGAAGCCTTCCTGTCCTTTATCGGCATGGGCGTTGCGCCCCCTACCCCTTCCTGGGGCTCTATGTGTAATGAGGGCGTCAAGACCATGTTAAGCCATCCCCATGAACTGATCTTTCCTGCGACGTTCATTAGTATCACGGTGCTGGCGTTTAATCTTCTCGGGGACGGCCTGACTGAGGCACTCGATTCTCGCATGCGGTCAAGGTAAGCATACATGTCGGATAAGATACTGGAAGTCGAGGATCTCAGCGTTGAATTCGCGACCTATGGCGGCACCGTCAAGGCGGTGCGGGGCGTCAGCTTTGATGTCAATCGCGGCGAAACCCTGGCCATCGTGGGTGAATCTGGCTGCGGCAAGTCAGTCACTGTACAGGCCATCATGGGCATTATCCCCATGCCACCGGGAAAAATTACAGGCGGCACGGCGAAACTCAACGGTGAAAATATTCTGGGCTTACCGCCAAAAGAGGCCAACCGGTTTCGAGGCGTTGAAATCGGCATGATCTTTCAAGACCCCATGACCTCTCTCAACCCGACCATGACCATCGGCGACCAGATTTCCGAGACGTTGATGGTCCATCGCGGCATGAGTTACACAGATGCCTCTCGTCGAGCGGTGGAACTGCTCGATAAGACCAAAATAGCCGAGGCCGCCAAGCGCGCCAAACAGTACCCCTTTGAATTTTCCGGTGGCATGCTGCAACGAGCCATGATCGCTCAGAGCTTAGCTTGCAACCCGTCGGTGCTGATGGCCGATGAGCCGACTACCGCCCTGGATGTGACTATTCAGGCGCAGATTCTCGAATTGATGGCTGAACTCCAGCGGACCGAGAACATGTCGATCATTTTGATTACCCACGACCTGGCAGTAGTCGCTAGAATGGCAGATCAGGTCGCGGTGATGTATGCGGGGCAGATAGTCGAGTCGGGCAGTGTCGACGATATTTTCTATCGCTCCAGTCATCCTTACACGCTGGGTCTCAAAGAGGCGATGCCCACCAACAAGCGTGACGGCAAGAAGACACTGACGCCGATCCTTGGCAGTCCACCCGATCTGTTCCATCCACCCACGGGTTGCGGTTACTTTGCCCGCTGCCCATACGCTATGGCCGTCTGCGAGCATCATCAGCCGGCGGAACATCACCTCACTGGCAGCGATGCAGAACATCAGGCGCGTTGCTGGCTGCAGCACGAGGGCGCACCACACATCAAGGCGCTGAACCAGCCAGGAGCAGATCAACGTGATTGAAACTAAAGATCTGGCGAAACACTTTCAGGTTGGCCGCGGCCAAATACTGCATGCCGTCGACGGCATCAGCATGAAAATTCAAGAGAATGAAATTCTTGGTTTGGTGGGCGAAAGTGGTTCGGGCAAATCAACGTTTGGTAAGGCCCTGATCGGTCTGCACCCTCTCACCAGTGGCTCGACGATCTATAATGGCCATACTTTACCGACTAAATTCAACGCCGCCGATCACTTGAAGTACTCCAAAGAACTGCAAATGATTTTTCAGGATCCCTACTCATCGTTGAACCCGCGCATGACCGTACTGGATATCGTTGGTGAAGGTCTACTGATCCAGGGCAAAGTTTCCCGCAACGACGTCAAGGAGCAGGTCGCCGATTGGCTCGGCAAGGTCGGACTGAACGCTGATCACATGTCCCGCTACCCTCATGAGTTCTCTGGTGGACAGCGACAGCGGATTGGAATCGCTCGAGCAATGATTATTCAGCCACGATTTGTGGTGTGCGATGAGCCTATCTCGGCACTTGATGTCTCGGTTCAGGCACAAGTGGTTAATCTATTAGAGGAGTTGAAAAACGATCTGGGACTCACCATGCTATTTATTGCCCACGACTTATCCATGGTGCGCTATGTTTCCGATCGTATGGCAGTGATGTATCTCGGTTCCTTGGTAGAGTCAGGCCCGGCTGACGAAGTCTTCTTTCATCCGCAACATCCCTATACAAAGCTACTGGTTGAAGCCAACCCTGAGCCCGACCCGGCCAGCGAGCGCCTGCGTCAGCATGTACCAATCGCCGGTGAAATCACCTCGCCCATGAATCTCGGTGCTGGATGCCGCTTCGCTGATCGCTGCCCCCAGGCCATGGATCATTGCCGAACCGTGACACCCAAAACCACATTTGTTGCGGCAAATCACACGGTCAACTGTCACTTATTCGATCAGGCTTGATTCAGGCGATATGACATTAAGCGCTAGCGAGGGCGTTTTGCTCACCATTCGCAGCAGTGACGCCTCGGCGGACAATTGCCCGATCTCCGCTAGCGGAACCCAAGCTAAGGCATGAGACTCGTCGCTAACAACGATCGCTTGTCCCGGTGCAGCTTGCAGTAAAAATCGGCAATCATAGTGCCAGTGGGCGGGTTCGTCGCCGCGGGCAGGTATGGCATGAATATCTATATCAAAAATCTCCGGTGTCACCAGACGCAACTCAGCAAGTCCTGATTCCTCATGGGCCTCACGCATCGCCACTTGGGCAATATCAGATTCACCATCGGCGTGACCGCCAAGCTGCACCCAGATATTGAGCTTTTTATGATGCGTCATTAGCACCGTCGTGCCCTTCGCATCCAGCAACCAGGCGGAACCAGTGACATGCCCCACGGCCAGCTGACGCTTGAAGCAATCTGGGTTATCCCTGATAAAAGCTTGAAGGCGCTCAATCATCTGCGCTTCTTCTGGATATCGCATTTGATATCGATCAACCAGCTGACTGAGCATCTGACGATGAGGCATGGTATTCCTGTCAGTTAAAAGTCAGATAGGGGATCACTTGATTTCGCTGGATTTGATGGGCGCTCGCTGACGATTCAAATTTTCGTCAAACAAACCCACCAATTGCTCTGTCATGGCATCACCTAACTGTTCCGCATCGGTAATCGTCACCGCCCGGCGATAATGGTGGGTGACATCATGGCCGATACCAATAGCCACCAACTCCACCGGAGAATGGTTTTGAATACGGTCGATCGCATACTTCAGATGCTGTTCCAGATAATTACTCGGATTCACTAGCAAGGTACTGTTATCAACTGGCAAACCATCAGAGATGACCATCAATATCCGCCTGTCCTCCGGGCGGCCAACGATTCGGTTGTGAGCCCACAACAGGGCCTCTCCGTCGATATTTTCCTTCAGCAACTCCTCACGCATCATCAACCCCAGATTTCGTCGGGCACGGCGCCAAGGCATATCCGCAGACTTGTAAACAATATGTCGCAGGTCATTGAGTCTGCCAGGTTGGGTCGGCTTGCCCTGCTGTAACCACTGCTCGCGAGACTGACCGCCGCGCCAGGCGCGAGTCGTAAAGCCTAAAATCTCCACCTTCACGGTACAACGCTCTAGTGTCCGACCCAGAATATCTGCACACATAGCCGCGATCGTAATAGATCGCCCACGCATGGAACCGGAACTATCAATCAACAGAGACACCACCGTGTCTCGAAATTTCATGTCCTTTTCTTGCTTGAACGCTAACGGATGAAACGGGTCGATGATGACGTTGGTTAAGCGCGAAGTATCGAGCATGCCTTCTTCCTGGTCGAATTCCCAGGTACGGTTTTGTTGCGCCATCAGCTTGCGCTGCAAACGATTGGCAAGCTTGCTGATAATGACCTGAGAGTTCTGCAAGTGCTTGTCCAGCACCCCGCGAAGACGATCTAACTCTAGGGGATCACACAATTCATCGGCGAACACGACCTCATCGAATGCTGTTGTATACGCTTTGTATTCGCTTTCTTTGGGTCGTAACCAGCTGGCTTCCGCGCCAGAGTCAGGCGGCGCGCCAGCATCATCCTGCTCACCTTCGGCTTCTGCCATATCCATGGCATCAACATCCATGGGCACCTCGCCTTCAATAGCATCGGCCATGTCGGCATCGCCAGACATTTCCTGTTCCGAGTTGTCATCGCCGGCTTCAGTCTCCACCTCCTCGGCTTCCTGACTTTCCTCGTCAGCATTACCCTCGCCGCTGTCTTCACTCCAGTCATCGCCCAGCCCAAGGTCATGAATCATCTTTCGAGTCAATTTGGAAAACTCTGCCTGGTCGTACATGATGGCATCCAGATCAACGAGCTGATCACCCAGATGTTGCTCGATATAGTCACGCCATGGGGCCAGCGCCTGATTGGCCACCGGCGGTAGCTCACCAATCATCTTTTCTCGAATCAACAATCCAACGGCCTCGCCCAGGGGCACATCCTGCTGGGTTTCCGCTCCGTCATAGCCGCGATTAATGCATTGCTGTTCGAGTTCGGCCCCCAGATTATCCTGGACGCCGCGCATCAAGTAGGAGCCGATCGCGGCTATCCGCGCTGCTTCCACTGCATCGAAGACTTCCTGGGCGGCACTAGTGTCAGGCTGATGGCGCTGATGATAATCAAGGTCGTGAAACCGCAGGCGCAGGGCAATCTCATCAGCCGTACCCCGCAAGGCCGCCAGTTGCTCAGCGCTCAGCGCCTCCTCAGGCAGTGGAATGCGCGCCCGGTCACCCTGGATATAGGGTTTACCGCGGCCAAAACTCACCGTCAGCTCCTGATTACCAGAGATGGCGCGCATAGTTGAGGTCACAGCCTCTTTAAATACTTCCGTGGAATCAACATCGTCCGACACGGTCTTCCTCCATCACGACAGGGCGCGGTATCAGGTTTAACCGAGAACCAGACGAGATGCAGATTCAGGCAACTCCTCGCCCATGCAACGCTGGTAATATTCAGCGACAATCGATCGTTCTGTTTCATCACATTTATTCAGAAACGTGAGGCGGAAGGCAAAGCCATAATCATTGAAAATTTTGGCGTTTTCAGCCCACATAATCACTGTTCTCGGCGACATAACAATAGAGATATCGCCATTCACAAAACCCTGACGAGTCAACTCTGCAACCGATACCATATTCGCCACTTGCTTACGCTCGACGTCGGGCAACTTGGCGCAAACGATATCTGTTTCCTTGTCGTGAGACATGTAATTCAATGTAGTGACGATATTCCAGCGATCCATCTGACCCTGGTTAATCTGCTGAGTACCATGGTACAAACCACTGGGGTCACCCAGGCCGATGGTGTTAGTGGTGGCAAACATACGGAACGAGGCGTGCGGGCTGATGACCTTGCTCTGATCTAACAGCGTCAGCTTACCTTCGACTTCCAATACGCGCTGAATCACGAACATCACATCTGGGCGACCCGCATCATATTCATCAAAGACCAAGGCGCAGGCTCGTTGCAGCGCCCAGGGTAAAAGTCCTTCACGAAATTCCGTGATCTGCTTACCGTCCTTAAGGACGATCGCATCCTTGCCGATCAGGTCCATACGACTCACGTGACTGTCGAGGTTAATCCGGATGCAGGGCCAGTTCAGCCGCGCTGCAACCTGCTCGACGTGGGTGGACTTGCCCGTGCCGTGATAACCCTGAATCATGACCCGACGGTTATGCCCAAACCCCGCGAGGATTGCCAGGGTCGTCTCAGGATTAAACAGATAGCTCTTGTCGATCTCTGGCACGTGCTCACTTTTCTGGGAAAATGCCGGCACCTTTAAGTCGACATCAAGACCAAAAGTCTCACGAACATCTACTTGTATATCGGGTATGCCATTGCCCTCCAGGGCGTTTCCTTTTACTGTCATGATTACAAATGCCTATTGCTTGTGAATGATCCTCTGCCAGTGCCAGGCAGGAGCCAAAGGATATCTGTAAATCCACCAAAATACCAACCTGAGCGCTCGCCCCATTGCGCACCTGGGGTGCTATAATTTTATTTTTTTAGCAGGAGTTGACCATGGCCCTGATCTACCTGATTCGACACGGCAAGGCCGCTGCCTCATTCACTGATGATATTGACCCTGGCCTTGACACCCTGGGTGCTCAGCAAGCCATCGATGCCTGCGCTCAACTCGCCCAACACCTGCCGCTGACATTGAAGACCAGCCCCTTAAAGCGAGCACAAGAGACGGCTCAACCGCTGGTTGACTCAACGGGCCAGACAATCGAGATTGAGCACCGGGTCGCCGAGATTCCGTCGCCAGGACTCTCTCTTGAGGCTCGCGGCCCCTGGTTGCGCCAAGTCATGAGTGGCCACTGGGGTGAACAGGATGAGGCCCTGCAGACCTGGCAGCGTGATTTGGCGAACTGCTTGCTGGCCATCCCAACCGACACCGCTATTTTTTCTCACTATGTAGCGATCAACGCCGCTGTTGGTGCTGCCACTGACGATGATAGGGTCTTGGTATTTCGGCCCGACAATGGCTCCATTACGATTCTTGAAACTGATGGTGTGTCCTTGAGACTGGTACAACGAGGCGCCGAAGCCGAGACCCAGGTCAACTAAACCAGAACTGCGCTTAACGACAGGAGCCTCAGCCACCTTGAAATAAGAGCCTCAGCCTCCTTGAAATAAGAGCCTCAGCCTGCGTGAAATAAGAGCCTCAGCCCGCGTGCAATAAGAGCCTCAGCTTACCCGTCTGGTTATGACGGGCTTGCCCGCCAGTTGCAGCATCAGGGTGGTGAGCTGGTCCCAGGTATTGCCTTGACCGATGCCCTTGCTGAGCTTATCCAACTGACTGACCTGCCGTTGCACTGACTCCAGCACTCGGCGCGGTCTGGCGGCGATGCACTTCGCGACCAAGGAGCGGCGATTGGCAAACACATACTGGCTTTGAATGGCAGCGTCGACTCTCTGGCCCTGCTCGACCGCCCTGGCAATATTGATCAAGGTGCGTAATTCACGTCCCAGCATGGCAATAATAAAACCCATCTCGGCACCCTCCTCACGGTTGCTCTGAATAACCTTGAGGGTTCGCACTGGGTCCTGACTAACAGCGGCATCAATCAGCGCAAAGACACTATAGCGAGCACTGTCGCCGACGCCTTCAAGCACCTGCTCCACATCAATGGTGTCGCCGTCGATAATCAGCTTGAGACGCTCGATTTCCTGCATGGCAGCCAGTAAATTACCTTCGATACGATCGACCATGGCCATGACGGCATCATTGCTCGCCCGCAGGCCAGCCGCCTGAAAACGAGTAGCAATCCATTTTGGCAACTGCTCAACAGATACCGGCCAAATTGCTATGTGCACACCCACTTTATCCAGGGCCTTATACCAGGCGGTACTTTCCGTCTTTTTGTCTAGCTTCGGCAGGACCAGCAACATCGCCGTACCCTGAGGAATATCGGCAACAAAGGTTTTCAACGCCTCGATGGCAACCTTATCCAGCTTTCCCGGGCTGCGAATCTCAATTAATTTTTGTTCTGCAAACAGGCTCATGCTATTGGCACTGAATAAGACTTCCTGCCAGTCGAACTTCGCCGCAACATGAAACAACTGTCGTTCACTATAGCCGGCGCGCCGCAACTCCTGGCGAATCAGATCACAGCTTTCCTGAACGAGCAGGGGCTCATCACCCGACACAATATACAAGGAATCAATGCCTTGCTTGAGTCGAGCGGCGAGCTTTTCGGGATAGACTTTCATTGGGTGGGTGACACTCTGTCGGTCGGCGTAGCCAGGGTATCCTTGAGCGTGGCGTCAAGACGCTGGAAAATTTGCTGAATGATATCTGCTTGCATCTCACGGCCGAGAAGCGCCTCCTCCTCGCTGCTACCGACGAAACTGCCACGATCGAAGCTGTAGATTCGCTCTGCACTGATGGTCGTCAAGGGCAACAGCTGGTCACCGGCTCTGTCGAACAGCTGAAAATCAATAGCCAGCAGCAATACATATTCCGCGACGCTAACCTGGTTGGTGGTCGACACTGAGCGCCGCGTCGCGCGCTCACCCAACAGGTGCAAACGATAGTCGGCACCACCCTTTGGATTCACCGCTATACCTTGTTGTGTCAGGGTTCGCTCGACGTTCGTGACCAGTTCCCCATAAGTCTGGGTCGCACTGACATCAAGCGCCGTTAATACCGTCGCTGAATCCGCGCTGCCCCGCAACTGAAACCCGCAACCGGCCAACGCACTGACCAAGGCAATCAGTATCAGGTTCCGCAGTCGCGACAGACCCGTTGCAAACTGCCCGTCTTCACCTGACCGCACACGGTTAGATAACAATATTGAGCAACTTGTTAGGTACATAGATCACCTTTCGAATCGGTTTTCCGTCGATGAATCGCTTGACGTTCTCATCCTCCAGCGCCTGCGCCTCGACTTCTTCTCGGGGCATATCCACATCAATCTGGAACTTACTACGGACCTTACCATTAACTTGCACCACGAGCTCGATACTAGACTTGGTTAACGCCGCCGGATCGACAGCCAACCAGCGGGCCTTGTCGAAGGATTCACCGGTGATTTTTCGCCACAAAATTTCAGCAATATGCGGCGTGATCGGCGCCATGATCAGAACCGCCGCCCGCAGCGCCTCACGCACTACGGCCCGGCCCTGGGGTGATTCGTCTGCAAATCGATTGACTTCATTCATCAACGCCATCACCGCAGCGACTACCGTATTAAAGGTCAACCGACGACCATAATCATCATCTGCCTTGGCCAGAGTCTCATGGGTTACACGGCGTAAATCTTTTTGAGCCGTCGACAGATTCGTTGTGTCAAGCACAGGCACCTTGCCGCCCTGCAGGTGGCGTTCGACGGCATTCCAGAGTCGAGTTCGCAGCCATCGCTCAGCAGATTCCACACCTCGCTCTGACCATTCGAATGACTGTTCCGGTGGCGCCGCGAACATCATTGCCATCCTGACCGCGTCGGCGCCATGCTTGTCCATCAAATGTTGAGGGTCACCGGCATCGCCCGCCGACTTCGACATTTTCGCTCCGTCCTTCAACACCATACCCAGCGACAACAACTTCTTGAACGGTTCGTCGCCTTCCACCAGGCCGGCATCACGCATGACCTTGTAGAAAAATCGCGCATACAACAGATGTAAAATGGCGTGCTCTTCGCCACCGACATAATGATCAACCTGGCCCCAGTATTTTGATCTCTCATCCAGCATTCCAGTGGTTAAGCCGCTGGATGGGAAGCGCGTGTAATACCATGATGATTCCATGAAAGTATCGAAGGTATCCGATTCACGCTCGGCGGTGGCGCCGCACTGAGGACAGGGCACTTGGTACCATTCCGGCATTTTTTTCAATGGTGAACCCACGCCTTCGAATTCAACTTCCGTGGGTAACTCGACGGGTAAATCCGCGTCTGGCACGGGCACAGGACCGCATGCTGCGCAGTTAATGATCGGAATTGGACAGCCCCAATAACGTTGCCGAGACACACCCCAGTCACGCAGTCGATAGTTCACCTGACGCTCACCCAGACCCCGCTGAATCAGCGCCTCGGCTACCGCATCGAACGCCTGCTGAAAACCCAGGCCGTCAAATTCTGCAGAATCAATGCACACGCCCTGCTTTGAAGTGAAGGCCTGCTGGGTAATGTCACAGGTCTCTTGGCTTTCACTGCCAGGGGCGATGACCTGCTTGATGGGCAAAGCATATTTAATCGCAAATTCCCAGTCACGTTGATCGTGTGCCGGCACCGCCATGACAGCACCCGAGCCATATTCCATCAAGACGAAATTGGCCACCCAGACAGGAATCGGTTCGCCGCTCAAGGGATGGCTGGCTACCACGCCAGTGTCCATGCCACGTTTTTCCATCTTCGCCATGTCCGCTTCAGCGACTTTGCCTTGGCTGCACTCATCCAGGAACCGCTGTAACTCGGGGTTGTTCACCGCGGCTGCCTGCGCCAGGGGGTGCTGGGCCGCGACGGCCAGATAAGTTGTACCCATTAAGGTATCGGGCCGCGTGGTGTACACGGTCAAGCCTGTTGACTCAAAAACCTGCCCAGTTGGCAATGGAAATGTTAGCTCAACGCCCTCTGAACGGCCGATCCAGTTACGCTGCATGGTCTTGATCTTTTCCGGCCAGCCATCCAGCGTGTCCAAACAATCCAGTAGCTCTTGTGCATAGTCGGTGATTTTCAAAAACCATTGGGCCAGCTCGCGCCGCTCTACCAGTGCATTTGAGCGCCAGCCGCGACCATCAATGACCTGCTCGTTGGCCAACACTGTCTGATCCACCGGATCCCAGTTCACCATCGCCGCTTTCTTATAAACCAGCCCACGGCGGAACATCTGCAGAAAGAACCATTGTTCCCAGCGATAGTATTCCGGCTCACAGGTTGCCAGCTCTCGACTCCAATCATAGGCAAAACCCAGCGCCTGCAGCTGCTGTTTCATGTAGGCGATGTTTTCTCGGGTCCATTTCATAGGTGGAACCTTATGCTTGATCGCGGCATTCTCCGCGGGCAAACCGAAGGCATCCCAGCCCATGGGCTGCAGGACATTTTTTCCTTGCAGACGCTGGAACCGACCGATGACATCTCCGAGGGTGTAATTGCGCACGTGTCCCATGTGGAGCTGGCCACTGGGGTAGGGGAACATGGACAAGCAATAGAACTTCGACTTGTCGCTGTCTTCCGAGACGACAAAGGTACCTTGCTTCGCCCAGCGTTGCTGAACCTCTTGCTCAACTGCCCGAGGGTGATAACCCTGTGATTCGTCTACGTTACTGTCGTCTGGCTTACTCATGATGTGCTCGTCACTACCGACTCGAAAAATGCAGATTCTACCCGATCATCGACTCGGATACATTCGGTATCATGACCGGCGCATCGCTGGCGCTAACCGCCAAGTCAAAGCGGCGCTGGCGGCGATCAAGGAAACCAACAGAAGGACCAGAATTCCGGTCTGACCATAACGCGCAAATGGCGTGCTGCCCGTCATCAGCGACACCTCGGCGCGTAATACACCAGGCACAAACTGCGGGAGTTGCGCCACCAACTCGCCGCGCGCGTCGATGACCGCCGTGACACCGTTATTGGTCGCTCGGATCAAATAACGACCATTCTCCAGCGCTCGCATACGTGCCATCTGCAGGTGTTGCCAAGGGCCGATGGAGGCACCAAACCAGGTATCGTTACTGATCGTGACAAAAATATCAGGATCAGCCGTCGTTTCACGCACCAGATTGGGATAAATCACTTCATAACAAATCGACAGAGAAACTCTAACGTCACCCACCTGCATGGCGGTCTGGTTTTGCGGACCGGATATATTGTGCGACATAGGTAGGTCGAACAGCTGGATCAGACCTCGCAGTTGGGACTCGAGTGGCACGTATTCGCCAAACGGCACCAACCGCCGTTTGATATATGAACCCTCACCGCGCCCCAGGGCGATCGCCGAGTTAAGAAAATAGCCCTGCGGATCTCGATCAGGGATACCCAGAATCAGGGCCGTGCCGCTGGCGCGACCTCGAGCATCCAGCGGCGCCAGAAAATCTTCGGCGGTGGACCTGAACAGAGTCACTGCCGCCTCTGGCCAGACAATCAAATCTCGCCCCCACTCAGTTTCGGTCAAGCCCGTGTAGGTACGCAGAATCGGTGTGACCATCGCTCGAGTCCATTTACTGTGCTGGTCGACATTGCCCTGAACGGCACTGACCGTCAGGCTTCTACCTTGAGGCTCTACAAACCGAGTCTGTTCCAGCAGCCAACCGCTGAGCCAGATCACCGGCACCAAGGCAACCGCCACCAAGGCTGGAATCGAAATCTCGCGCCGGCTCAACAGCAACGCCAGGGCGCAGCCCAGCAGGCTGGTTTGTAGCAATGCCATATAGCTGACGCCCAGCACACCCAGCAGCGGCGCATAGCCAGCCAGCCACGTATCCAGAAACCCGTAGCCTGCAAACAACCAGGGAAAACCTGTCAAAAACCAGGTCAGCAGCCACTCTCGCAGAACCCAAATCGCAGAAAAGCCCAGGGTCAGGCCCCATATCGACTGGCGCAAAAATTTTAGGTAGATATAGCCTTGAGCTAAAAAGAACAGCGCCATGGCCAAAACGAACAATAACACCAGCAAACCCGCCAGCAAGACCGACGCACCGCCGTGTTCGTGGATACTGACGAAGACCCAGGAAATGCCTACAGCGTAAAAACCGACGCCATAGGCATAAAAGATAGCGAGGCCTTGGCGAATCGACACGCCATGGAGAAGCCACTGCAGGAGTAAAATAGAACCTATGAGGCTCGGCCACCAATCAAAAGGGGCCAAACCGAAGGAGAACCCAGTGCCGGCTGCCAGCGCCAGTACACCCCTTAGCCACATCGACATGGGAGGTGCGGCACGTCCAGCGATCGTCTCATTCATCAAGTGGCAGCGTCAACTGCAGGAGCCTGATGCGGCGATTGTCGGCGTTCAAGACCTTGAATTGAAAACCATCTATGCTCACCTGCTCATCACGTTTAGGCAAGTGACCGAACCGCTGAGTCACAATGCCACCGATGGTGTCAAAATTAGCTTCGCTGAATTGGGTCTCAAAAAAACTGTTAAAATCTTCGATTGGCGTTAACGCCTTGATCGTAAAAACCCCATCGGCATGCGCCTTAATGTAGTCATCATCATTAAAATCAAACTCGTCCTCGATGTCACCGACAATCTGCTCCAGAACATCTTCAATGGTGACGATCCCCGAAACACCACCATACTCGTCATAGACTACTGCCAGATGGTTTCGAGTCGCACGAAACTCTTGCAGCAAAACGTTCAGGCGTTTGCTTTCTGGAATCGCCGTGCAAGGACGCAAAATATCGCGCAAATTAAATTTTTGTCGGTGCTCAGCCAAGGCCAAAGGCAGCAGATCTTTAGCCAGCAGGATGCCAACCACGTTGTCGGGACCATCGCCCAACACGGGTAACCGCGAGTGACCGGATTCAATCACTACCGGCAATAGTTCTTCCGGCTTCATGTCCAGTCGCACCACGGCAACTTGAGACCGAGGAATCATAATCTCGCGGGCTTGCATATCGGAGACCACTAAGGCGCCTTCGATAATGCTCAAAACCTCCGCGTCCAACAAATCACGCTGGTGGGCAGATCTCAACAGCTCAATCAGTTCGTCTCGAGAAGAGGGCTCTCCGGTGAACGCCAGCGACAGGCGCTCCAGCCAACTCTTCTCGTTACTCGACCCTTCCTCACTCATGTGCACTTGCTCTCTTCACAGTTATTTCCCACTGCAACAGCATAGGGATTGGCATAGCCAAGACTGGCCATCAAGTTAATTTCAATGGACTCCATCAGATCTGCGTCGGCGTCCTCAACGTGATCATGTCCCAGCAGGTGCAGAACCCCATGGAGCACCAGATGGGTCAAGTGCACCAAGGGCAACTTGCACTGGGCTGCAGCTTCAGCCTCAACGATCGACAAGCAAATGACTACATCACCCAGGAGCATCCGCCCATCTTCCACGAGCGTTTGCGCCGGAAACGACAATACATTGGTCGCCTTATCTATCTGTCGATACTCGCCATTCAGTCGCTGTATATCACTGACATTCGTAAACAACAATGAAACTTCAACCCCCTGGGCTGGAAGCGCCTCATGGGCACCGGCCACCATCGCCGCCAGCACCCAGGCTTGAATCTGCTCATCAACGGGCGCCCAATCGGGCCTGGCCACAGACCAACAGACATCCAACAGACATGGTGCCTGAGCGTCACTCATGGGCAAACCCGCTGACAAGAGTGTCTCGCCAACATCAAGATTTACCACCGTCAGCTTCATACTTTTCATAAGCCTCGACAATCCTCTGCACCAGCGGATGCCTGACAACATCTCGAGAGCTGAAATGGGTAAACGAGATACCGTCAACGTGGGGTAACACATCGAGCACATGCCGCAAACCAGAGGTCGTTCGATGGGGAAGATCGACCTGTGTAATGTCGCCTGTCACCACCACCGTCGAGCCAAACCCGACTCGAGTTAGAAACATCTTCATTTGCTCAGTCGTCGTGTTTTGACTCTCATCGAGAATGATAAAAGACTCGTTCAAAGTTCTGCCACGCATATAAGCCAGAGGCGCAACCTCTATAATATTCTTTTCGATCAGCTTCTCGACTCGCTCGAAGCCAATCATCTCGTACAGCGCATCATACAAAGGCCGCAAGTAAGGGTCGATTTTTTGACTCAGATCACCGGGTAGAAAGCCAAGCTTCTCGCCTGCCTCGACGGCGGGTCGAACCAACAGAATACGGCGCACCAATTCTTGGTCCAGCGCCTCAACTGCGCAGGCAACCGCCAGGTAGGTCTTACCGGTTCCCGCCGGGCCCACACCGAAATTGATATCGTGAGCGCGCACTGCTTGAACGTAATCAATCTGATTTTTGCCTCGCGGCTTGATCGTCTTCTTACGGGTAGTGATCAGGAAATCATTACCGTCAGCCTCATCATTGAGCAACGCATCAACACCTGAGTCTTGCAGGGACAAGTGGATTATATCTGCGGTCAGGTGAGTGCCTCGCTTCACCTCTTGGTAAAGCTGCTGCAGTAATTCGCCTGCCGAGCGCACGATACTGCTCTCGCCGATCAGGTGAAAGGCATTGCCCCGATTGTTAATGGTGATGCCAAGGCGCTTCTCAATCTGGCGCAAGTGTGCGTCGAAAGGGCCGCATAAATTGGCGAGTTGCTGGCTGTCGTTCGGTTCCAGTTTGACCTGAAACGGCTCGGTATGAATATTCAATTTGGCTGGCGTAATAACATAGGGTTCCTAGAATATACTTTCCATCGCAGGAGGAAAAGAGAAGAATCAGATCTGCGCCAGGGGCCGTTAGCCCCCGGGTGAAACGAGAATCGCGCGCAGTGAATTCGGTAGAGCTTGGGTAATTTCCACATCGACGAGCTGACCGGTCAGGTCCTTGTCGCTGGCAGAAAAATTGACGACGCGATTGTTCTCGGTACGCCCCTGAAACTGGCCGGGATCTTTACGGGATAAACCGGTGACTAAGACTGTCTGCTGGCTACCAACCATACCGCGACTGATGCGCATGGCCTGTTGATTAATTTTATCTTGGAGTGTTTTCAGCCGCGTCTTTTTTACCGCCATTGGTGTTGAGTCAGGTAAATCTGCAGCTGGCGTACCTGGCCTGGCACTGTAGATGAAGCTGAAAGACTGATCGAAGCCGATCTCTTCAATCAAGTCCATGGTGGCCTGAAAATCTGCGTCTGTCTCCCCGGGAAAACCAATGATGAAGTCCGATGACATACTGAGCTCGGGTCTGATTTGCCGCAGGCGTCGAATTTTCGACTTGTATTCCAGCACGGTATGACCCCGCTTCATCCGCGCCAGTACCCGGTCAGAACCACTTTGCACGGGCAAATGCAGATGGCTGACCAATTCCGGCACCTCGGCGTAGATGTCGATCAGACTCTCTGAAAATTCTACTGGATGCGAGGTCGTGTAACGAATCCGATCAATACCGTCAATTTCCGCCACCAAACTGATCAGGTAGGCCAAGTCCGCCTGACTGCCATCTTCGAGGTCAACACGGTAGGCGTTGACGTTCTGCCCTAATAGATTGACCTCACGCACACCCTTATCCGCCAACTGAATGACTTCCTGCAAGACATCCACTAGGGGCCGGCTAACCTCTTCGCCGCGGGTATAAGGCACCACGCAGAACGAACAATACTTGCTACAACCCTCCATAATCGAGACGAATGCCGTGGGACCATCAACGGAAGGTTCCGGCAGGCGATCAAACTTTTCAATTTCCGGAAAGCTGATATCGATGACAGCGGTAGTCGAACCATTGATACCATCCAGCAACTCTGGCAATCGATGCAATGTCTGCGGACCGAAAATCATGTCAACGTAGGGCGCTCGTTGACTGATGGCGGCGCCCTCTTGACTTGCGACACAACCGCCAACGCCAATTTTCAGGTCAGGGTTTTTGAGTTTCAACTTGCGCCACCGACCCAATTGATGAAAAACCTTTTCCTGCGCCTTTTCTCGAATCGAGCAGGTATTCAACAACAACAAATCAGCTTCATCTTCTGACTCGGTTATCTCGTAGCCGTGCGTCTCCTTTAATAGGTCCAACATCCTGGATGAATCATACTCATTCATCTGACAGCCGTGGGTCTTGATAAATACTTTGTTCACTGAAACTTCTTTGCCTTGGCGCGCATCGCGCCCGATAAAGCGGAGAGCCATTATAGACACTAGTGAGAGACGAAAGAACCTGAAATTTAACCCGTATTTACCCTTGAATTCGATAATTCAAGGACCATATCAACATCTCGGTTGACATTAGGTCAGCCAGCACCAAAACTGAATCAACACCACTGAGTATTTAGACGCGATGTCGAACGAACCTATATTCAAAATCATCTTCTATAATCAAGGCGAAATCTTTGAAGTTTATGCTCGCCAGATTTATCAAAGTGACCTTTACGGCTTTATCGAGATAGAGGAACTGGTCTTCGGCGAGAAGTCAAAGCTGGTTGTCGATCCTAGCGAAGAAAAGCTGAAAGCCGAATTCGAGGGTGTGGCCAGGACTTACGTGCCGATGCACTCAATCGTGAGGATTGATGAGGTTGCCAAGGAAGGAACTGGCAAAATCAGCGAAGCCAAGTCGAGTAATATTGCGCACTTTCCGGTATCCGCATTCAACCCGAAAAATCGTCCTACTAAGCCTGAATAGATAAGCCCGAATAGATAAGCCCGAATAGATAAGCCTGAACAAGTAGGCCTCAATAAATGCGCCTGAGCAAACCGCCTCGAGCCTCCTCGGCTTAACTGAGCCAGCTTATCCAGATTATCCAACCCAGCCGATCAGCCAGCCTGACACCTCATTCTTCAGCTGTCGACCAGCGGCTTAGGGTGTCTGCGGGCAGGTCGGCGATCAAGGCAGCCAGCGGCCGCGCCTGTCCGGGTAGCATCAAATTCGGCATTAATTCCCACATAGGCACGAGCACAAACCCCCGCTCCAAGGCTCTTGGGTGTGGGATCACCAGCTCCGGCAATTCAATAGTCCGATCCGCATACCAAATAATATCCAAATCCAGGATTCGGCTTTCGTTAAAGCCATGATCCAGAGGCCGACCTGAGTCGCGCTCTATGCGCTGCAAAGCCCGCAGCAGCTCCAAAGGCGCCAGTAGCGTGTCCAGGGCCACAACACCGTTAATGAATTGACCCGCTCCAGCCGCCATCTGAGTTGGCGCAGACCACCACCAGGAAGAACAGGCAAAATATCCGGTACTCAGGCGCTCAAGTCTATGCAACGCTGTATTGATCGCGCGCTCACGATCACCCAAATTCGATCCGAAGGCGACAAGTACACGATTGGCGGGGATATCTGACATCACGACATTCTACCTGCGTTTTGCCGCACGTCACGCATAGCAATTGGGACCACAATCATGCTAATTTCCATTAGGTTCATTTGTGTCACTCTCAGTCTCTAAGAAGGATTAGTCATGAAAGCTGCAGTATTACGTGAAACCAACCGACCCCTAGAAATCGAAGAAGTCCAGGTCTCCAAACCCGGGCCCCGTGAGGTCCTGATCCGCACGCAGGCGGCCGGCGTGTGTCATAGCGATCTGCACTTCATGGACGGCTCGTATCCTTACATGTTGCCGACGATCCTCGGCCATGAAAGCGCTGGCATCGTTGAACAGGTCGGCTCAGATGTCACCTATGTTAAGAAAGGCGACCACGTGATCACTTGTCTGTCGGCATTTTGCGGCCATTGCCACAAGTGCCTGACAGGCCATTTGTCGCTCTGCCAGAGTCCGGAGGTCTCTCGCAAGGCTGAAGAAGAGAGTCGACTGATTCAGAACAGTCAACCCATCCACCAGTTTCTCAACCTGTCTTCCTTCGCCGAGATGATGCTGATCCACGAGCATGCTCTGGTTAAGGTTCGAGAGGATATGCCCATGGACCGTGCCGCCTTGATCGGCTGTTCAACCACCACCGGCGTCGGTGCCGTTTTCCATACCGCTGGGGTCGAGCCAGGCTCAACCGTCGCGGTCATTGGCTGTGGTGGCGTGGGCCTCGCCGCCATCAATGGTGCTGCCATTGCCGGCGCCGGCATTATTATCGCCGTCGACATGGTGGAATCGAAACTAGAGTTGGCCAAGGTCATGGGCGCAACCCATGTCATTAATGCCAGCAAATGCGATGCGGTTGGCGAGGTGCTTGAGCTGACCCGTGGCGGTTGCGACTACACCTTTGAGGCCATAGGCTTGAAAGCCACTGCCGAGCAAGCGTTCAAGATGCTCTGTGCCGGCGGCACAGCAACCGTTATCGGCATGATCCCGGTAGGCACCATGCTAGAGCTGCACGGTGTCGACTTTCTCTCTGAGAAGAAAATCCAGGGCTCGAATATGGGATCCAATCGATTCCGTATCGATATGCCTCGCTTCGTCGAATTTTATCTCAACGGCAAGTTGCACCTCGACCAGATGATTTCCAAACATATCAAGCTGGCAGAGGTTAACGACGCACTCGACGCGTTGAAGGGCGGCCAAGAAGCCCGTCATATCATTATGTTTGACCAATAGGCGTACGCGTATGACCCCGGAAGACGTTGGTCTGTCAGCGGCAAGGTTGTACAAGATTGATCATTTGACTCATGACTATATCAAGAGCGGCCGCCTGCCTGGGACCCTCTCCTTGGTGGCAAGAAGAGGGGAAATTGCCCACCTTACATGTCAGGGAAAAATGGACATCGAGGCCGACAAGGACATGGAGGAAGATACGATATTTCGCATCTACTCCATGTCAAAGCCCATCACCAGCGTCGCCTTGATGATGCTCTACGAAGATGGGCGTTTTCAGCTGGACAATCCCGTCTCACGTTTTATTCCGGCCTTCAAAAACCTCAAAGTCTATAGTGCCGATGGCAACCATACCGCGCCCGAACGCGAGATGACCATTCGCGACCTGCTGACCCATACATCAGGCCTGACCTACGGCTTTATGCAATCTACGGCGGTCGATGCGATGTATCGTGAGCAAGCTGTAGAGCAATCGAAAAACCTCGAAGAAATGGTTGAGAAGTTGGCCAAAATCCCGCTGCTGTTTTCGCCTGGGACACGCTGGAGTTATAGCGTCGCAACGGATGTTTGTGGTTATCTGGTGGAGAAAATATCCAACACACCTTTTGATGAATTTTTGCGCGAGCAAATTTTCGAACCTCTGTCCATGGACGACACTGGTTTCTTCGTGCCAGACGAGAAAATCCATCGCTTTGCCGCCAATTACCAGCGGACCGAAAACGACGGCCTGCAACTCTTCGACTCACCAGAGACCAGTCACTATCAACGCAGTCCCGGCTTATTTTCCGGCGGCGGCGGACTCGTCTCAACTGCACACGACTACTATAAGTTTGCCAGCATGCTATTGAATCAAGGCGAGTATGAAGGCACTCGTCTTCTGGGGCGCAAGACAGTGGAACTCATGACGAGTAATCACATGCCCGGTCATGGTGACTTGGCGAGCATGGGCCAGGCCGTCTTCAGCGAGAGCACCTACGACGGCATTGGTTTTGGCCTTGGGTTTTCCGTTATGCTCGACCCAGCAACCGCCCAAATCCTGGGAACGGAAGGTGAATTTGCCTGGGGCGGCGCCGCCAGCACCTACTTCTTTATTGATCCAGATGAAGATATGCTTGTGATATTCCTGACCCAGTTAATGCCCTCGTCGGCTTACCCGATACGCCGAGAACTACGAGTACTCGCCTACCAATCCATTATCGATTAGGACAACATGATTATGTCTAGCCTGCCCATTGAAGCCGAGGTTACTGGTAACGTCTGGAAAATTGAGAAAAAAATAGGCGACCGAGTCGAAGCTGAAGACGTTATCATGATCCTTGAGTCCATGAAGATGGAGATCCCGGTGGAAGCACCTTGCGCCGGCACGTTGACAGCGTTGTTGGTCAAGGAAGAAGACAGCGTGAACGAAGATCAAGTCGTCGCGATGATCGAGGCAGACTAAGCCGACGGCTTCCTCTCGGCAGAAAGCCTTACCTCGCCAGCCAAGATTCAATCGCCCTTGAATATCGCCTGCCGTCTCGCGAAAAAGGCGGCAATTCCTTCTGCTCGATCGTCGGTCAACGTGGTGAGAATATTCTGATCAGCATCCATATGCATCACGGCATCATCCATCGACGCGCTCACCGCATTGATACTCTGCTTGATCATTTGCACGGCTACTGGCGGCTGCCCCGCATATTTTTCCGCCATCGTCAGCGCCGCTGCTAGCAATTGCTCTGCGGGGACGACTTGATCCAGAAAACCCCAGTCCAACAGGGTCTGTGCATCTTCACGCTCACCCAGCATAATCATTCGCTTGGCCCTTGCCGGACCTACCAGACGCACACACAATGGCAGCGCGTGCCAGGCCAGATTGATGCCTAAATTCACCTCTGGATAACCGCAGAAACAATCTTCTGCGCCAATTCTAAAATCGCAAGCAGTCGGGATACAAACTCCTCCGCCCAGTGCCGCACCTTGTATAGCGGCGATGGTCACCTGGGGAATCTCGATGATCGCACGAATCATCCGGGCCCCGAGGCCATGCTGGCGGCGCCGCATCACCATGGTTGGCGGTGGCTCGACACTTGGCGCTTTAAGATCTGCGCCAGCGCTGAAATGTTTACCATTACCAACGAACACCACCACCCGCGTTTGCTCGTCGTCCATGAATCCGCGACTAACCTGTTCAACATCACGCATCAGACCCGTATTCAGGGCATTGAGGGCAGCAGGGCGATTGAGTTTAACGAGTGTTACATGACCCCGCCTTTCCACTTCTATGTTTTCATAGGCGATGACTTGCTGATGATTCAAACTCATGGGCGCACCTTGCACAGTTTATTGACTCGATTTCTGCTTTAAGCGGTCTACTACGCTTTCTATAATGCCTCAGCCTCTATGAAATCAATCATTTGCCGGGCTAACAGTTGATAATTATACTGGCTGACTTTATAGGCCCAGCGCTCAACGTCATCACCCAGGCCATATATCAGCCGCTCTTGCGGGGAGAAGTCTGAGTCCAGAGAGACCGAAATCCAGCATTCATCAGCAACCATAACACCCCTGATTAACAGCGTCTTGTTATCAACCAGTTCAAACTGAGCGGCGATAGCATCCTGCCAATCGATGTCATTCAAAGCTTGCACGTCTTGAAGTCGCAGATTCACTAGCGCCCGAGTCACCTCGTCAGCAGCACCCGTATATGTCACCGACATATCGCCAGGAAGATTAGTGACTCGCGCACTCTCAATCTCCCCACTCGCAGCACTCGTATTGCCGATCTTGACCGTACCAGCATTCTGTCGGCTAAGTATCACGGTTTTCACCTGTTCGGAGTCAACATTCAAAATGACCGGAGAAAGCCATTGTGCTGGACTCGAGTCAAGCATAAGGCTTTGATCAACAAGCCAGGCTTGATCCTGTGCAGGCAGCCGAATATATCGACCCCCTCGACTGACCGGCGCGGCCCCTACCAACAATGACCAAAGCTGATTCGGCGCCTGCAATTCTACATAAGTCGCCGCACCCTCCTGGGCATCCTTGTCGGCGAGACTCAAGCCTGCAAACCGCTCAGGCTTACTCGTCTTGCGTTCCAGGTAAACCATATCCGCCAAACTGCGCAATAATCGCGACAATTGTGTCATATCAGCTCGATAGCCTTCGCGGTCGACGACCCGCCACTCACCGGCCTGTTTTTCCAGGCTGACTGCCTGCGGACCCAAGTTGATACGGACCTGTGTGACCTGGTCAAGACTGGCGTCGAGATCCGCAAAGACCACCCGACCTACCTGAGTCTTGATTGAGCTAGTATCTCGGACACTGAAGTAGGCGAGCGTCATCAGCACCAAAACCGCGACAGTGAGCATACCTGCCGATCGCTTATCCACAGATATCTCTCGCCAGGCTTATTCTCTTCCAGCTCATGATTGTCGTCTTCCACTGAACTGATGTAAGCGCAAATACTTGAGCACCAGCAGTATGAAAATCAGCACCAACGGCATTAAGACGATATTCATGAATTTCAGGGTTGAGCCCAGCATCTCGATATCCTTATCGAGTTGATGACGCACATTACGCAAGGCTTTGCGGATTCGCAGTTTCTCTTGCTGAAAGCGCACTAAAGTCGCTTCCTGCTCAGGACTCAGACTCAGCAGATTCTGCTCATCTCGGCTCGATTCAAGCTCGCCAAGTTGACGCTCCGTCTCTGCGAGTTGCGATTGCAGATCATTGGCACTGTTGAGATAACTGGCTTCAGCTTCCCGCCGCAAATCTTGAACCACCTCGAAGGGGCGACTGAACCGCCCACGACTGCGAATGCTGATGAGCGCCGAGGAGCCCGTTAAATTATCGACGGCATTCGTGACGAAATCGCCGTTATTCGCCCAAGGACTCACAATTCTCTGGCCAAAGAAATCCTGCAGTTGAACCCACAGACGGTCGGTTAAGATATCGGTGTCAGCGACGACAATTACGTTCAACTGCCCAGTGTTAAGCACGCTGTCATCGCCATCCACCGTGACGGGATATTGACTCGTTGCTGAACCCGTAATGCGTACGGCGACGGGATAAACCAGACCCGTGGCTTTAAAGTCGGGCAGTAATTCGCTCGGATCACCGAGCATTTTTAAGCGCAAGCGTTCTATGGGCATCGCATACTCACTGGATGCCATCAGCACGTCAACCTGGGTTGAGCGCTGATCCAGCACATCCAGAATACCCGCCGTACTGACATTGATAGTTTCAAGGGAGGACAAGGTGACATCTTCAATATTAAAATTTTGCGCTTGCAGTCCCAGGATACTCAAATGCCTGACGGGCTGGCCATCGGCACCACTCACAGTCAGCGCCTGTTGTGCGTCGCCCAGCACCACATCCTTACGCAGGAGTACACCCCAGCCTGCCAAAAGAGGAAAGTCGATGCTTGATTCAGCACCGCTCATGCCCATCATAGGGTTAACCTGGGACTGATCCATCTCGGCTAACGGATCGACGAAGACCAGGATGCGGCCTCCAGACAAAGCAAACTGATCAATACTCGACAGCAAACTCTCGCCCAGGCCACGAGGTTGAATCAACACTAACAGGTCAAGGCCAGCGGGTAACGACTCAGCATCTGGGGCAATAGTCTGCAACTCACTCGCCTGATCAATCTGGTCGATGACCACCCAGGCCGGCGTGGTCTGGAAGGTATTCATATCGATTTCGCCCTGGACCTTGAGGGTCGACAACAGGCCGACCTTCGGCTTGCTCTGTACCAGCAGGTTTTGAATTAACTTGCTGATCTCATATTCAAGAAATTCTTCTTTATCCGGCTGAAAAAACTCGATGACCTGTTGATCATCTAACGCATTAGTGGCTGCCAAGCCAAAATACAGCTCGTCGCCGGCACTGTTGGCCGGTACACCTTGCAGCCCAAAGGCAGCCGCACGATCCTCGGCGTCAGAAAAGGGTTCTGGGTCGATTAACTGCAAATTAATTTTTCCATCTGCCAGCAGCGCATATTCCTGCAATAGCTCGCGTACGCGATTGGCGTAAGCACGCAACGTCGTCAGATCTTCACTGGCTTTTTCAGAAAAGAAAAAATACAGATTAATCGGCTCGTCAATATCCTCGACGATCTCCCGGGTGCCCGCAGCCAAGGTAAACAGCTTATTCTCTGTCAGATCAACTCTGATCCCGCTGAACCATAAATTATTCAACAGGATGACCATGACAAAAGCCAGCGCTAGCAAGAACAGACCCAGACCCGAAATGAAATTTCTATTCATTGGATTTCCTATTGCCCCTGTTTCATTTCAACAACCACCGTGGTCGCCAGCAACCAGAACAGGATCACGGAGAAGAAGAACACCAGATCCTGCAGGCCCAGAACACCTTTAGCGATGGCGCCGAAATGAGTCATAAAGCTTAAGCTCGCCACGGTGTCAACCACAAGAATAGGCAGCCAATCCCTAAACACGTTCAGTACCAGTGGAAACCCCGCCAGCACAAACAGCAGACACACTGTGCCCGTTAGAATAAAGGCAATGACCTGACTTTGACTCACCGCAGACATGCAGGAGCCAATCGCCAAAAAACCACCCGCCATCAACCAGCTGCCGAGATAGCTGGAAAAAATTACGCCATTATCAGGATCGCCAAGATAATTGACCGTCAACCAGATAGGAAAGGTGAGGAACAAGGCCAGGCCCGCGAACAGCCAGGCCGCTAGAAATTTTCCCACGACAGCCTGGAAACGCGTGATCGGCAAGGTTAAGAGTAATTCAATAGATCCCGACTTTCTTTCCTCGGACCACAATCGCATAGAAATCGCCGGCACCAGAAATAAATATAGCCAAGGATGAAAATTGAAAAAAGGTATCAGGTCTGCCTGCCCACGTTCAAACAAATTACCCATATAGAAGGTAAAGACGCCGGAGAGCACCAAAAATATCAGAATGAAAACATAAGCCAGCGGTGTTGCAAAATAGCTGCGTATCTCCCGACTGGTAATCACCTTGATGCCATTCATGGATTTTGCTCCTGAGTCACTGCTCGAAAGACTTCATCGAGCTTGCCTTTCTCCTGATTGATGCTCACGACAGGCAGTTGGCGATCACGGATCAACTGACTTACATCCAGCAGCATCGACTGATCTTTATGTCGAGGAAACAAACTCAGCTGATTGCTCTCTTCAATGGATTCAACCAACGCGACCTGCTCCAAGCTGGCGAACTCCCCGAGAAAATCTTCGGCCGTCACTGACTCATCAAAGTCGAGGGTCAGGGCACCATGATATTTAGAGCGCTGCTCAAGCTCATCTGGCCGACAATCCGCGACTACCTGGCCTTGGGTGATAATGATTGCGCGGGTGCAAACCGCGGTCACCTCTTCAAGAATATGGGTGGATATAATTACAATTTTGTCCTTTGCCAAACCGCGAATCATCTCACGCACCTGATGTTTTTGATTCGGGTCTAACCCATCTGTAGGCTCATCGAGGATTAATATTTTTGGGTCGTGAATAATGGCCTGGGCTAAGCCAACCCGGCGCTTGAAACCCTTGGATAGGGTCTCGATGCGTTGATCAAGCACAGCTTGCAGCGACATGGTATCTATGACCTGCTGAAGGCGCTCGCTGGCATAAGCTCCCTTCAAACCCCGAGCGGCAGCAATAAAATTCAAAAAGGTTCGCGGCGTCATCTCCTCATAACAAGGGGCGCCTTCTGGCAGATAACCCATCTGACGCTGCGCGGCAATCGTGTCTTGCTCAATATCACAACCAAAAATACTGACTCGGCCCGCACTCGGCTTGAGAAACCCGGTGACGATTTTCATGGTCGTCGACTTGCCGGCTCCGTTGGGCCCTAGAAAGCCAAGCACTTCTCCCGGCGCCACCGAAAAGGAGAGATCATTAACCGCCTGCAGGGTCCCGAATTGCTTGACCAAATGACTAATTTCAATCATTTTTCGCCCCATGGAAAAAGACGCCATATTAACCCCATTGCGGTACCTCGCAAAGTAAACCCGCACCAGTGTTGATGTAGCACGGAACAGCTTCCCTGCTGCAGGCTGGGTGAATAGTAGACGCATAGAATAGACGCAAGAATAGACGCGAGAATAGACGAAAGAGTAGACGCAACAGAAGGAGACTCGAGGGACCGACTAAGGCGACCCAGTTATCGTTAAAAACGCTGATTCACTGGTCTGACTTCAGGAGCAAGACGGCAACCGCAATTCCTTTGAAATCATGCACGCGCACCCATACACACACTCACCCGCACACCCACATGCCAAGGGTTACAAACGATCGGTTAAGTAAACCGTATAGGTCTGACCACGCAAGTAGGGTGCCCGCCTGTTTTTAGCGCGACGGCACGGCCGCCTTCGAAACAAGTCTTGGAATACGCGACCAATGGATCGTCGCCGCTTTTGGCGCCGTTCTATACCTGAGCGTCGCTCCGCAAATGTCATTTTATGCATGCTAGCGCCTCCACCATGACGACATCATAGCGCTCCTCGGGTCCGCGCCGAAGAACCGAAAGGTCCTAAAAGCCATCGGGGCTTATTCTTCCGCGCTATTTCTCACAAACACGAACAAACGCAGTACCGGCAATCTGCGCGTCTTGTTTTACCGAACGCCAATTGAGTATATTAGCGCCATGCCACGCCAAGAAAGACTCAGCAAAGCCGATGCCCTGACCTTTATGTTGACTTATATCGTGGTCGAACGAGGCTGTACCTTTGAGTTAAATCCGCCGCGCCTGTTCCAGATGATGACAATGGCCAGCACCGCCGTTGAGCAGCTTGAGTCTGAGGAGGATGCCATACCTCACGAGGTCCTGGAGGCTCTCGCGCTGACCTTGATCGAACACCTCCAAAGTGATCCGCAGACCCGCCTTGCTTGACGCCGACGCTCACATGTTGCCAGCCAGCCTAGATCGTGGACACTTCATCGCGACTTCAAGGTAAACTAGGACCATCGCCTCCTGACAGAAAGAAGCCATGATAGAAATTCCTCGCCCCGCAGCCCTGATATTCGACTTGGACGGCACCCTACTCGACACCGAACCCTTGTACACGATGGCGGCTCAGAAAGTCATGGACCCGTATGGGGCCACCTACACCATGGCCCTGAAGCGTCAATGCATGGGCGGTGACTCTCGCCGTAGCGCACAGCTCGCCATTGATCACGGCCAACTGCCGATGAGCGTGGATGAGTATCTGCAAGAGCGGGAAGGCTTTCTCAACGCTTTATTCGCCGAGGCGCAAGAAATGCCCCACGCCGGAGAGTTTATGACGGCCCTGGGAGCGACCGATTTGCCCGTTGGCCTGGCGACCAGCTCGCACCAACACCTTTGTGAACTAAAACTCAGTAATAAACCCTGGCGTAAACACTTCCATCAGGTGATTTGCGGCAACCACCCATTGCTTCGCAATGGCAAGCCGGCACCAGATATTTTCTTATTATGTGCCCAGACTTTGGGCGTCGACCCGCAACACTGCATCGCTTTTGAAGATTCGCCGAATGGTATTGCGGCAGCGGTGGCGGCTGGCATGTCCGTCATCGCGGTGAACAGCCCTTATGTTGAGCGGGAGCAGCTGGATGACGCGATTCTCGTCATCGACAGCTATCAGGAACTACTGCCCCTACTGCAGGCATGGCAAGCAGAAGGCTCCTAGCCTTAATCTTTGCGTTCTCGATCGAAAGGCTTGGGCACAAAGCGGTTCCAAAATTCCATATTCTGCTCCAGGGCTTTGCGCATCATGGATAAAGGATCGCCACCGGTAACTTCGTGAACTCGGCGCCGGTACTGTTCCTGATACTCAAGAAACGTCATGATGCTTTGTTCGATATAGCGGCCCACGACACTTTGCATTGGCGCACCATAGAAGCGAATGAGCTGCTCCAGTACTCGATTCGTCAGGATGGGCTCATGACCCTCATCTTCCTGATCGGTGATGATCTGCAATAAAACCACTCGGGTCAGGTTTTTTTCGGTCTTGGAATCTTTCACCACAATGCTCTCACCAGCGAGCACTATCTGACGAATATCCTCAACAGTGACATATTTGCTTTGTTGGATGTCATACAGCCTGCGATTGGGGTATTTTTTAAATTCCCGCATTCCTCACCTCTAGTTCATGCCATTGTTGTCCGCGCCGTCTAATACCAGCCAGACCCTTGGATTGATCATCTTCAGCTTCGATACTTTTGCCATTGAGCCGTTGATTGCGCTAACCGATCCGCAATTATCCTGTAGATTGAAGGATTGAACCCCATACCGCAATGACTGCCCCAGACCTCAATATTCTGCGTCTGATGGCCCTCATCAGCCTCACGACAGACTCGCCAGTTAACGATACCATCGCCCTTGCTGTATATCGCGGTCAAAGGTATCGGCGGCGTTGTTTGCGCCTCCATCGCTCTAATAGCATCTCGCATCTGCGCTACAGTCGTGCCTGTTTGCTGCTCAAACACCCGCCTCACCGCTGACTGAGTCTCACCGGCATGCGTCACACCAAACGGGCTGCCGAGGGTAATCACTTGCCTGACCTTGTCTGGCGCCCATCTTGCCAGTTCACGGGCATAAATGCCCCCAAGGCTTTGACCAATGAGACTCACGGGGCCATTGCTTCGCCTGCAAGCTTCCTCAAAGCGATCCCGAAGCCGAGCTTGCATTACCTCCAAGCCTCCAGTATTCCGCCCCAGCAACCAGGGTATCGCAGTATAGCCCATGCTCGACAGATAACCTCTCAACACCGTTGTCGACTCATCTCCTACCATAAATCCTGGCAGCACCATGACCGTATGATTGTCACCGCGGGGTAACAGACGCAACATGGGCAGCGCCATCAGCAGCGTACTCATCTCCAGCAGAGTGCGTGGAATTTCGGTGAACGTATTCAGCGATGAAGGACCCCGCGAGCGGTACTGACTAACTTCAAGTGTTTCGTACAATCATCAACCTCTTTTTGCTCTTCGAGCCACCACCAAAACCCAACTCGCAATCTAACCCACAACCACCTAGGGATAACAGCTCGATTTTGGAGTTTGTCCAACATTAGAGTGCTTATCAAGCCTTCCGGAAAAAGACCTGCATAGCGCCTCAACCGAAACACAATGTCAGCATTAGCAGTCGCTCATTTATTTTTGGCGCATTGCACCATTTTTTGATTGACAGGCCTTTTAACCTATCTATAATGCATGCCGCATCGCACCAAAACGGCTCACGAGATCATGGAAAGCACCATGAAAAAGCAATCTTCTCGTATCCTGCTCAAACTTCGGAATCCGACCAAAAGCCAGATAGCACGGGCACGGCAGACTATTCTTCGAAACTTGAGCAGATTTGGCACGGGCATTGCGACAACGCTTAGCAGCCCCACATCAGATCGATGCTCGGCGGCCCGCAAAGCCTGACCAACAAGTACAGAAACCGCAGGCTGACTGCGCAAAAACAACCAATAACGAACTGGAGAGCAAAAAAATGGAACAGCTGGGCGCGGCAGATGCCACCTTCTTATACTCAGAGACCGACTCGATGTTGAACCACATCGCCTCGATTCAGCGCTTGAGCCTGCCCGAAGAGACTGACATTCCAACCTTTATCGGCGAATTCAAAGCCCTCTTGATGACCCGGTTGCATCTCATTCCCTATCTGACCCGCAAGCTGCAGGCAGCGCCAGGTCAACTTGACCATCCATTTTGGGTTCGAGACTCGGCTTTCGACATCAACGAGCACGTCACGGAAGTGGCCCTGCCCGCCCCCGGCACCTTTGCCCAATTCGAGGCCAAAATAGCCGAACTGCACGCTGAACCCATGAATCGCAGCCGGCCACTGTGGGCGATTAAAGTTATTACCGGCTTTGAAGATGGCACAATCGCCTACTACAACCAGGTGCATCACGCCTGCCTGGACGGCATTTCAGGCCAAACAGCAATCATGCAAATGATGGACACCAGCCCTGTATCTCGCCAGGAAGCAGTGCCCGAAGGATTTTTACAGCAAGACACAGCAGCCAGCTTCGGCGAGGCTCTTTTTCGCTCATTCGAAAACCTGGTTAAGTATCAGCTTGACGCCACTAACCGCAGCATCGGCAGTCTGGAATCAATGGTCAGGTTGGCGCAGCGTGTGGCCGACCCATCAAAGCAATTTGGCGCCTTTGCAGAGCTTCCAACTCGGACTCAATTCAACCGATCTATCAGTAAACAAAGATCTTACGCCGCTGGTGAGTACTCACTTAATCACATTAAGGCGATTGGCAAAAGTCTGGATTGCAAGGTCAACGACGTCTTTATGAATGTCGTTGCTGGCGGCTTGCGGCGCTACCTAGAACGCCATGACGCACTGCCCCTGAATGGTCTGATTGCTGGCTGCCCCGTCTCTCTGCGGCAGCCTGGGGACACACGGCTCGGCAATCAGGTGACCATGATGAAGGTCAACCTGGCCACAGAATATGCTGACCCACGCATCCGCCTGCTTGCGATCCGAGACTCAGCCAACATCGCAAAAGCGGTTACCGCCGATGTCGCTGCGGGCTTTGACCCAGCAGTGTCTTTGCCCGGCTTACCCGTCGCGCAGCAAACCACCAGCCAATTAATGGAGGCAAGTCGAGCTTTTGACACCCTACCTGTCGCTGTCAATCTGGTGATATCTAACGTCCCCGGTCCTAGAGAAACCTTGTACTCCAATGGCGCTAAGGTCCTGACCCACTACCCTGTCTCAATTCCAGCCCACGGAGCAGGTGTGAACATTACGGTGCAAAGCTATGTCGATCGCTTGTACTTCGCGATCACAGCCTGCGCCGAGGCCTTACCCGATGCAGACAGGTTACGGGATGACATGGACGAGGCCTTTGTGGAACTCAGAGATCTTGTCACACCCTCTAATATCGCCACGTTGAAGTTGAAACCAACCGCTGCCCTGATCGAGTCAGAAATCGAGAAGATCACCAAGGTCGCTTAAACCGTCATATTAAATTTATCCGCATAGGGGTTGAATTTGACGCGATGCAACATATAATGATGCAGTGCACCAAGCGATTCAACTCAACTCCCAGGAGAAATCATGAATATCATTGAACGTCAGACAACATTGAGCAAATCACTGTACGAGATCAACATCAACGCCATGAAGGAATTTGCGACATTGCAGAAAGACAATGTTGAGAAATACCTCGCAACCAATCGATCATTTGGCGAGCAGTTGCCGACAGTAAAGGATATCAACAGCCTGGTGGAACTGCAGCGTCAATACGGCGCGACCCTGTGGTCAAACGCGAAAGGATCTTTTGAACATCAAAATGAGTTGTTGCGCACCACCATCGAAGATACCCGCGCTGCACTCAAGCAGGCCTTCACTCCCGATAGCGCGCAAGCGGACAGTGCGAAAATCAAACCAACAGCCAAGACTGCAACGTCGGCTAAGCCTAAGGCTAAAGTCAAAGCTAAGGCTAAAGCCAAAGCGGCCACCAAATCGTCAACGGCAGACGTGGCTCCTAGCGCGCCATAAAGAAGAATATTGACCCAGTGTTAGATGGTGTCCCCTCGCCATAGTGAACCCCGGGACTGGACCCCTCCGGTCCCGGGCATTCTCTGCCCCGCATGCAAAAGCGTGACTGCCGCTTAGTCGCTAAGTTAAAAAGAGCTTGCTTTTGGTGCGTTGCAATATATAATGCTGCGATGCACCACCGGTGCGCCAGATCAACGATATCCACCAACACAATACATTGACCACTTTACTAACCGAGGAAATCCAATGAACATCATTCAAAAACAAGCTGACTTCGGCCGCACCCTGTTCGAAATCAACCAAAATGCGATGCAGGAAATGATTCGCACGCAACAAGAAAATATCCAAAAGTACTTTGAGCTGAACATGACCTTCGGTCAGCGTCTGCCAGAAGTTCGTGACGTCACGAGCTTGATGGAATTACAGCGCGAATATGGCGCGACACTCTGGAGTGGCATCAAAGCATCGACACAGTCACAGGCAGGCATCTTAAAATCTGCCGTTGAAGAGACTGGCACAGCGGTTCGCAAAGTCTTCACTACTGAAGCCGCGTAAATCTGCATTTGACAGGCTTCCCGCAGACTTAGCGCAGCCCTGTCAACATTAGTTCAGCGAGCAAAATTGGAGGGCGTTTACGCCCTCCTCTCGTTTTGGGATAGGATAGTCCCAGACTAGATCAGCCCTTCAGCCACAGGAAAACTCTATGAAGATTACCGTTGACGTGGACATCACACCGGAAGAATTACGCCGCTTCATTGGCCTGCCGAATGTCGACAAGCTTCAGGAACAAATTCTGCAGAACGCCCAGGCCTACCTGAAGGAATCTGGCGGCAGTCAGTATAGCGATCTCATCGCTACCGCCATGCAGCCAATGGCAGCCTACCAGCAATGGCTACAGAAGATGATGGGCAGCGCCACTGAAGATTCAACCAAGTCCAAACCCACGCAATCAGGTAAAGACCATGAGTAAGGGTACGGCACTGATCACCGGCGCCTCATCAGGTATTGGCGAGGCGCTGGCACGAGAATTCGCCAGCCATCAATACGATCTGGTGATTACCGCGCGCCGCGGCGACCGGCTTGAGGCACTGGCAGCAGAGCTTGGCACTCAGGTCGCTGTCGATATCGTCATCAGCGACCTGGCGACTGATACGGGACCAGCAAAGCTAATTGCGGCTGTTGAATTGCTCGGCAAAAACATCGATGTGCTGGTCAACAACGCCGGCGTCGCCCACAGCGGCAGTTTTCACGACACCGCCATGGCCCAAATCGATCAACTCATTGGCCTGAACATTAGCGCCCTTGCCCGCCTCACTCAGCATTACAGTCAGCCCATGATTCAACGTGGCAGCGGCAGAATTCTCAATGTGGCGTCGGTCGCGGCATTTCAACCGGTGCCATCAATGGCGGTATACGCGGCGAGCAAGGCCTTCGTGTTATCACTCACTGAGTCCTTGTCTGAGGAACTACGCGGCACTGGCGTGACAGTCAGCGCCTTGTGCCCAGGCCTCACTCGGACGGAACTGGTGAACGACTTGATGGCCCAAGATGTGCCCCCCTTTATGATGTCGAGCACCGAAGATGTCGCCAGGGAAGGTTATCAAGCCCTGATGGCAGGCGACGTCATTCGGATTCCAGGCGTCGCCAACCAAGCTGCCGTGACCTGGGCAAAGCATCAGCCACGCTGGCTAGTTCGCGGCGTTGGCGGTCTATTCGCGAGATTCAAGCCCAGTCGTTAAGACTCTGAACTCAATGGCCTTAGCCGTACCCAACCAGGTTCGGCTTGATTGATCGACGCAGCGCCAGCCATCGACGGGTCCACGGCAGCGAGACCATTCATGGGCACTCTGATATCCGGTAAATTTGCCTCTGCGGACGCCATCACCGCTGCCGTCGAAGCAAACTGCGCCAAACATTCCACCATGCGCATCGTCGGCGGCATTAGGCTGATTTCCTTGCGCTCAGCCAAGGCCAAAATTTCCGCCGGCGCCATCCAACTGGAATGCACCAACTCGTGGTCATCATGAATCGGCTGTTGCCAGGTGGGCATCCGGGCGACAAAAAATCGAGTATCAAATCGACGCGGCGGCCCAACGGGCGTGATCCAGCGCGCCACATAGTGCATAGTGGCGGCGTCCAGGATCAGAGATTCACGATTCAAGACCTCTAGAAAGTCGAGACTAGCCGCATTCACACCGTCCCGATGGGCCTCAAACCGCTGAATGGTAGCGGGCGAATCAAGCTGTAATAGTGAGTGATCACCTCGATGCAAGGCCAGCAATATACCCGCCTCTTCGAACGCCTCGCGAATCGCTGCAACATAAAATGCAAGACCGCCTCGATCTAGCCCCAGCGCTTCGCAAGCTTGCGCCTCAGATCGATGCACACAGTAATCGCCATAATTCTCCGCAGTATCTCCAAGATCTACAGAACCACCGGGGAAAACCCACATGCCGCCAGCAAACGCCGTATTGACGTTACGCTTCATCATAAAGACTTGCAAATCTGGTCGATCATCGATTAGCAGCACAGTCGCTGCAGATCGCAAGGGAACGCTAGCAGGATCAAATTTTGAAGTGGACATGGGTTAACTCATCGAGGTGAAGCGTCCCATGTTAACAAATGAAAGTGAATATTGATTCCATAGGTCGACGCTTCGCTGTCGTCAAAAAACGCCTTACCATGAAACGCCGCGAAAATACTGGTAACCCAACTCACGGCGTACTGACTTGGTGCTAGCACCCGCCTGCCTATGACCCAAACAGTATCCGTCGCTTTATTATCGACCGGTGCAACAGAATCAATGCGTCACTCTGCGCTCTCAAGACCACGCAAGTGGGTCACAAACCGCAACAACATTTCATATGGCTGACAGCCAACAACGGCTAAGCCCGCGCTGACAAAGGTCGGTACACCGGTAATCCCTTCGGGCCGGGCTCTCTGCCAATCAGCGTCCACGTGCGCTGAAAAAAGGCGCTCAGTCATCACGCGTCTGGCCTGTGCCACATCCAGGCCGGCCTCGGCGGCCAAGGTCACCAATACTTCACTGTCGCCGATATTCAAGTTATCAACGAAATAAGCCCGGTAAAGTACGGCATGGAATCGTGCGCCATCAGGCTGAGTATCTGCCCAGCTTGCCATCTCTTGCGCCAGGCGCGAATTGAAGGTCTTGTCGCGATGGCCATAGGGTAACCCCTGCTCTGCTGTCAGCTGGGTCATCTGGCGTTGGAAATCCGCCACCTGAGATTCCCGACCTTTGAACAGATCACTCAACAAGCGCCCTTCCAACGGAGTTTCGGGGTGCAAGGGGAAGTAAACCCAGCGGATTTCAACATTTTCTTCTGTTTGCAGGCGTTCAATACTAACTGTACTGAGATAACACCAGGGTCAAACGAAGTCGGTAAAGACCTCGATCACTGTTTTATTGTCGAGCATATTGCACCAGCACCATGACGAGATAATTGCTCGCAAGAATGCCGCCTTTACAGGTTCAACGCAAGACTGATCGCCGACGCTGACAACAAGCTGTTGGTAGCCACCGGCAAACAGTGCTATTTTCAAGTTTTACTAGAATGGAACCTCACAGATGAAATTAGACAGCGGACTCATGGGTAAACTGGCAGATGCACCCGCCAGCGCAGCAAAACTTGAAGCGGCCGGCTACGATGGCGCTATTACTGCCGAGATGGCGCACGATCCTTTCTTTCCATTACTGCTGGCAGCGCAGAGCACCACGCAGATTGAACTGGTTACTTCTATCGCGGTGGCCTTTTCCAGAACCCCGATGTTACTCGCCAATATCGGTCACGACCTGAACAGCCTGTCCAAGGGTCGGTTCGTGATGGGACTGGGCTCCCAGATTCAGCCCCACATTACCAAACGTTTCAGCATGCCCTGGTCTGACCCAGCTAAACGGATGCGTGAGTTTATCCTGGCGATGCGGGCTATCTGGTCTTGCTGGTACGAGGGCGAACCCTTGAATTTCCGCGGCGACTATTACACCCACAGCCTGATGACCCCGATGTTCACGCCGACTGACAATACCTATGGGGCGCCACGAGTCATTCTTGCGGCAGTGGGTCCACTGATGACACAGGTCGCCGGAGAAGTGGCCGATGGGGTTATTCTGCACGCCTTCACGACGGAGAAATATCTGCGCGAGGTGACGTTACCCGCCCTGGAAAAGGGCCTGACTGCCTCGGGCCGAAGTCGTGAAAATTTTGAAATATCTTACCCCGGCTTCGTCGTCACCGGTCGCACTGAGGAAGAATTTAACGCAACCAAAGCAGCTGTCTGCAAACAGATCGCCTTCTATGGATCAACGCCGGCATACAAACCGGTGCTTGCCGTACACGGTTGGGGCGACCTGCAACTCGAACTTAATCGCCTATCAAAAGTCGGTCAATGGGATGCCATGGGCGCCCTCATTACCGATGAAATCCTCGATCAATTTGCGCTAGTGGGCGAGACTGACGTGGCTGTGGATCTATTCAAACAGCGCTTCGGTGATGTTGTGGATCGCACCACCGCAAATTTCGCCGCCAAAGACGCCAATCATCAGCAGGAGATCATGCAGAAATTGAAGGCCAATTGATGCCAACTGACTGCCAGATCGCGGTAAATAGTATTTTTTGAATGCTGATCTGGCACTCGTTTTCACACTACAGTAGACCCTGAATCATTGCGAGCAACCCATGACGGACAGCACGGACACGACAAGCACCCAGCGCATTTCTACCGCGCCCTGGTACCGATGGTACGCTCTGGGCGTGTTGGTTCTGGTCTTTACCTCGAGTCATGTGGACCGGCAGATCATGGGCATCTTATTGCAGCCCATCAAGAATGATCTCGGCGCATCAGACACCCAGATGGGCTTTCTGATCGGCCTGACCTTCGCTTTGTTCTACGCGACCCTCGGCATGCCCATCGCCATGCTGGCAGACCGCAGCAATCGTCGTAACATCATCACCATCGCCATCACGGTCTGGAGCGCCATGACCGTAGCCTGCGGCTACGCTCAGAATTTTTTACAATTGTCGCTCATGCGCATCGGCGTTGGCATCGGCGAGGCTGGCTCGAGTCCGCCATCGCATTCAATGATCTCCGATATGTTTGAACTAAAACAGCGCGGCACTGCCATGGGTATCTATGCCCTGGGGGTTAATCTCGGTTTACTCATTGCCTATTTGGGTGGTGGCTGGATGAGCGAACACTGGGGTTGGCGAATGACATTCGTTGCCGTCGGCTTGCCCGGCCTGCTGCTCGCCTTGCTTGTCAGGTTCACATTAAAAGAACCCATTCGAGGGCAGTCGGATGAACAGACCACAATGGCCAAGGCACCCCCTTTTTGGGATGTGGCGCGGTATATGTGGCGCACCCCAGCAACCCGGCATGTGGTCTTCGGCAGTTCGCTGGCCGGCTTCGTTGGTTATGGCATGGTTCTGTGGCTACCCGCCTTCTTCGTTCGCTCCCACGGTTTGAGTCAAACGGAAGTGGGTTTTACTCTGGCATTGATGTCCGGGGTGGTCGGTGGCATCGGCACCTTTAGTGCCGGGAAACTGGCTGACGTTTTAGGTCGACGGGACGAACGCTGGTTCGCTTGGGTAGTCGCCATTGGCAAAGCCGGCCTGGTACCGTTTTTAGTCTGGTTTTTTCTCACCGCGGAATTTTTACCCGCCATGTTTATCTACTTGGTTCCGGCATTTTTCGGCGGCTTTTATCTCGCGCCAACATTCGCCATGGTCCAGAGCCTGGTCAAACCCGAGATGCGGTCCGTGGCCGCAGCCATCTGTTTATTCTTGTTGAACATCATTGGCCTTGGCCTCGGTCCTCAGGCCGTCGGCATCCTCAGCGACGTGTTCAGCGCAGAATATGGCCAGGAGTCATTGCGCTACTCATTGATGCTGTTCTCCTTAGTCAACCTGTGGAGTGCATTCCACTATTTCATGGCAGCTAAGACATTATCAGCGGATATATCGCAGGCGCGCAGCGTAACGTAAGACAGGCGATGAAAGTCAACCCACAACATCAACAACCACGGCCGGCCATAGACCAGACAGATACCTTGCCCGGAGATACACTGGCCCGCCTGTCAAAGACAGACAAAATCAAGAAAGATCGAAAAAACACAATCAGACAGCGGCAACAAGAGGCACGGATCGATGAACGATACCCAGTGGCAGGAACCCGTATCAGGCTTTGAATTCAAACCCGAAGAGGTTGTGGTAACCGAAGCATTTCAGTCGGCAAAGTTGGCAGCTTGTGGGCTGAACAGTGACTCACTGGGCGGTTTCGTTGATGCAGCATTTTTTATCGCCATTGGCATTCGCGCCGGCATCAATAACGGCATCAGCGCTGAAGGTAACGTCAATATGCTGACCCGACTGGTGCAACACCGTCCGCTACGTCTTGGTGAACCGTTAGTCGCTCGCGGCTTTATCAGCAAAGTCACGGCGGTTCCCCGCGGCCAGCAAATTGAAACTGATGTCTGGTTTGAAGACCAGGATGGCCGGCGAGCGATCAGCGCGCCGCGTACTTCTCTGCGACCATCGCAACGAATGGGTTCTGACCCAGCCACAAACCGAGGCGCAGGCGAACGACCAGCGCCCGTAATCGACAATGTCGACAAGCTTACCGGTTTCGGCGCCTACGCTCTGACGCCCCAACAGGTGAAGGATTATTCCCTGGAGGGCAACAGCATTCACTATGATCTAGCGGCAGCAAACAAGGCCGGATTTCGTGCGCCTATTATTGGCGGCGGGATGGGAGTGCATTACTTAATCCATACGCTCTACGAACAGCAGTCATGTCAATCTTTCGATCTTTCGATCTATTTTCGGCGCCCAGTTTTTTGGGACGACGAATTCGTTGTCGCTGCAGATCCTTGGCGCGCCATCGCGCTGTTGCGCGCGGGAAAAGTACTCACTGAAGCCAAGATTAACGCTCTTAATTAATATGATTTAAGGCCTATTAACGCGAGATAGCTGCGCACAAGGACGTGAACTCGCTCATCGACTCATATAGCCACAATACATAGGGAGTTTTCATGCCACAGGCATTTGAAGGTATTCGAATTATTGATTTTTCGCAGGTACTCGCCGCACCTTTTGCGGTCATGCAACTCGCCTTGCTTGGCGCTGAAGTCATCAAGATCGAACAGCCCGTGGGTGGTGATCAAACCCGAGGTTTGATGAATATCGGCGAGGACCAAGGCCTTTCACCCTCCTTTCTCGCCATGAATCTGAACAAGCAAAGTCTGACCCTCAACCTGAAAACACCCCAGGCTGTCGACATCATCAAACAGCTGATTGCCACCACTGACGTTCTGGTCGAGAACTTCAAGGCAGGCACCATGGAACGTCTGGGGCTTGGCTATGACGACTTGAAGGCGATCAAGCCTGATTTAATTTACTGTTCGGTCACCGGTTATGGCCAAACCGGGCCCAAAGCCGGCGAAGCCGCTTACGATGGCGCCATACAGGCTGCATCCGGCATGATGTCGCAGAACGGTCACGAACAAACCGGGCCCACTAGAACGGGTTATATGCCAGTCGATATGTCGACGGGATTGAATACCGCCTTTAGCATCTCCGCCGCGCTGTTTCGACGGGCCAATACCGGATTAGGCCAGCGGATTGATGTTGCAATGATGGATACGGCCATCGTGATGCAAGCACCGCAATACAGTAATTTTCTGAATCAAGGCAATCTACTCGGATTGATGGGTAACGCGTCGCCCACACGCCAACCCACCGCAAACGTGTTCGCCACCAAAGACAGCTTTGTTCAGATCGTCGCCTTGCGTCAGCCCCAGGTCGAAAAATTATTTGCTGCCCTTGAGGCATCACACCTGCTTGAACTCAAGGCATTCGCCAGCCCCCAAGCCCGGCTCGACAATTACATCGAAGTCGGTCAAGCATTGACCGACTTGATTAAGCTGGAAACAACTTCACACTGGATGATCAAATTATCAGCTGTCGGTATTCCAACAGCCGAGATCAGGGGCTTGGCAGAAGTCATCGAAGATCCGCAATTCGAATATCGCGAAGTCTTTGAAACGCTGCCACATCCGATTGATAACACCAAGGCCTTCACAGTTGTTAAGGCGGGCTATCTGCTTGATGCTGACGGCCCCATGGTGCGAACCACACCACCAATACTTAGCCAGGACACCACATCGGTGTTGACGTCTCTAGGCTATAACGAAAGTCAGATAGCCAGCTTACGACAACAGGGCATTTGTTAACCGCAGCGGCGTTACAGCAGCCCCGCTCGGTCTCAATGAAAGCGATGGCGCGCTGCGCGCAATAATGCCTGGGGGCTGTCGCCTAACATTCGCCTGCAGGCGCGAGTGAAATTTCCAGGATTGTCATAGCCTAATCGTTGCCCCATTTCACTGGCAGAATACTGTCCGACACTGAGCATTTCTTGCAGATACGACGTCGCCAACTGGTCCTTGATCAGCTTCAAACTGGAATCAGCCACGTGTAACCGTCGCATCAAGGTTCTGGTAGAGATATGCAAACTCAACGCAACCTCTGGCGCCGTCGGTATCCGAGTCGTTGGCCGGCTTTCTCGCACCCGCGAACCATAGGCTTTATTCAACACCGCCCTGACCGCCTCCACGTCAGGATTCGCATACAGAGTTTGCAGCAACTCGGCACACTTGCGCTCAGCCGCAGCCGATAAGGCTTGGTCTTTTAGCAAGGAAGACAACTGCACCAGTGCTCCAGGCAGGACAACCTGCATGGTGGTTGCGCCGAACTCGACTTTACCCCAAAGGAAATCAGTGTAGCGATGTGCATGGGCGGGCATTGGGTAAGGAAAGCGCCAGCGCAATGGCAAACTGACGCGCCCTGTTGTGGCTGTCAGAAAATTTTGAACGATCATCGCTACGGTTTCACAGGCATGGGGTAGCTGGCGCCCCAACTCGGCATTGTGGATAAACTCGCCGATCAGGTCTTCACCAGATAAAATTGTCGTTGCATCGAGTGAACAGGTGCGAGTTCGAAGATAGCGACACAAACTGATCATACCCGCACCAACCGTAGACGCGCTAACCGCTGCCAGCCCCAATGCACCATGAGCATTAATGCCAAGCCGCTGGCCAAAATCAAAGGCCCAAGCATCATCGGGACTAAGCCGATCGAAGCTGTTCACCACCCGCAGATAAACCGGCAGCGGAATATAGACGTCGGCCTCCAGCTCACTCAAGCTCAGCCCCGCCGCTTCCAGCAGATCGATCCCGCGCTGGCGCGCCACCTCAATCAGATTGAGCGCGTAGGCCGATGGCATCAAATCCATGATATATTGCCCTTTTGGCATCAAATAACAAAATCATGGCATCATTGGCTATGGTCGGCAATCCTTTTTAGCTCTAATCTTAGGGTTTCAAACCAGACAGTTCAGTCATTGTGCCCGCAAAGGTCATCAATCATGACCAAGGCGTGATCCCGACAAGTCGCCGCAGATACCAGGAGAACCAGATGAGCGAAGCCATCAGCAGACCGGAGTTTCCAGATCCACTTACCATGCCCCTTGAAGACATGGATGTTTCAGACGCCATGCTCTTTAAAGCTGATGCATTCTGGCCCTACTTCGAGCGCATGCGCAAAGAAGATCCCGTCCACTATTGCAAAGCAAGCGCTTATGGCCCTTATTGGTCGGTCACGAAATTTAACGACATTATGGAAGTTGAAAAGAACCATGAGGTTTTTTCTTCCGAGGTCGGCGGCATCACCATCACTGAACGGCAGGATGATTTCAAAACCAGCAGCTTCATTCAGATGGACCCACCGAAACATGATATTCAGCGCAAAACTGTCACGGGCGTGGTTGCACCTACGAACTTATCGTTATTAGAACCCATTATTCGCCAACGTTGCGGTGAAATTCTTGACGCGCTACCCATCGGCAAAGCCTTCAACTGGGTTGATCTTGTGTCTATTGAATTGACCACCCAAATGCTCGCGACGTTATTCGACTTCCCTTTCGAAGATCGTCGAAAACTGACCTACTGGTCAGACATGGCCACATCGTCAGTGCTCTCTGGCGGCACAACGCCGGAAGACGTGCGCAGAGCCGCATTACTCGAATGCCTAGAGGTTTTTACCGGTCTGTGGAATGAACGGGTCAATCAACCCCCAGGCAATGATTTGATTTCGATGCTGGCGCATGGCAAAGAAACTCAGAACATGGACCCGATGGAGTATCTCGGCAATCTAATACTGCTGATTGTTGGCGGCAATGACACCACACGTAACTCCCTGTCTGGCGGTGTCTATTTCCTCAACAAGAATCCTGGTGAATATGCCAAGCTACGTAACAACCTCGACTTGATCCCCAGCATGGTATCGGAAATTATTCGTTATCAGACACCCCTGGCTCATATGCGCCGCACGGCAACCCAAGATTACGTTCTACGTGGCAAGCACATCAAGAAAGGTGACAAGGTCATCATGTGGTATGTTTCGGCAAACCGTGATGAAGAAGTCATTGATAATCCCAATGCATTCCTTATCGACCGCGATCGTTCACGCCATCACATGTCATTCGGTTTCGGCCTGCATCGCTGCATGGGCAACCGCTTAGCCGAGATGCAACTGCGCACGGTCTGGGAAGAAATCATGAAGCGCTTCGAGTTTGTGGAAGTGCTGAGTGAGCCAAGCCGAGTACAGTCAAGCTTCGTCAAGGGCTATGATGATTTGCAGGTCATACTTCACGCAAAGAAGTAAGCCCTTAGCATGTCCCTGTAAAAGCCGGAATCAATTCCGGCTTTTTTTTGCCAAAAATACCCCACACACCACTGCTCATTTTCAGGAGAACTGTTTGGCTTTATCGATTATTTTTGCGCGCAGTGAAAATCACTGCATTGGTTACCAAGGTCTACTACCTTGGAACCTGCCAGATGAATTCGCCAGCTTCAACAACATCACTGATGGCAAAGCCATTATCATGGGACGGCGCAGCTATGAAGACCACAACTGCGCCTTGCCAAATCGGCTCAACATTGTCGTTAGTCGCCAGCTTGATTACACTCTGCCAGCACCAATAAGATGTGCTGCCAATCTCACCACGGCACTGGAACTTGCCGCGAGTCACAGTTCAGAATACTTTATCATTGGTGGCGTGAAGCTGATTTTGGCGGGACTATCACAGGCATCAAGAGTGGTCGAAACCATCGTCCATGCTGAGGTGAACGGGGATACTTTTTTACCGGCTATAGATTTCAGCCATTTCAAGAGCGAGATCATCGAGCACCATCAAGTCGACGAACATCACGCTTCGGCGTTCACCGTGTGGCAACACACTCGCACTTGACTCAAAAACTATAACGATAGTGGCAAGCCTATCGGCTCGCCACTATCGCATCGTTTGCTAACGTGCGGCAGAACCTGCTCGATCCCAGCCTTCGTGCGCATCACTCATATCCAGCAATTGATCTTCGTCAGCCAACAGACGCTCAAGCGTTGCGTCAACACCATAGGCGACGCCATCATTTTTGAAGATACCGGCAATGGCAAAATTACCGCCACTGGCCATAATGGTTTTGTTGGTAGGAGCATCTTCACGACACATAAACAACACGGCTGGTGTCACGAGATCCGGTGCACGAACTGGATCAACATTGCTCAGGTCCTCATCTCGTCCAGGAATGGTGTTGGTCAAACGGGTAGCTGCCGCTGGTGCCAGCGTGTTCACCTTGATGTTATGGGAAGCACCTTCAATCGCCAGAACATTCATCAGACCGAGCATGCCCATCTTTGCTGCGCCATAGTTAGCCTGACCAAAATTGCCGAATATACCGGAAGTCGAACTGGTAAATAAAATTCGGCCGTAGTTCTTCTCGTACATAATGGGCCAAGCCGCATGGGTTACATAGGCGGTGCCGTTCAGGTGAACATTCATCACCAGATCCCAATCATCGAGAGACATGTTTTTAAAGGACTTGTCGCGCAGAATCCCGGCGTTATTCACCAGAATATCCACGGTGCCGAATTCGCTAACCGCATCGTCAACAATGGATTTTGCGGCAACTCGATCAGAAACAGACGCTTTATTGGCAATCGCAATACCGCCGGCCTGACGAATCTCTTCGACAACCTGGTCGGCCATATCGCTGGCACCACTGCCATCGGCACTGCTGCCTAGATCGTTGACCACAACCTTGGCGCCCCGTCGAGCGAACTCCATGGCGTGAGCGCGACCCAAGCCGCCACCGGCGCCCGTGACAATAACGACTTTATCTCTAAAACTATCCATTTTGCTTTCTCCCTAGGGTTCATTAGATTGATTAAAAAATGCTTCACTACATTGTGGCTAACCGGCCTGCATTCACCGGTCTGCCGTGACCTGAGCGACTTCGAAAGTCGAACGCTATCGTTGCGGACAAAAGACCAAGACCAGAGAATAAAGATCCGTCTCACAAAAAACCAGCTTCTATCGTTAATGCAAGATTCGATCAGGATTTGATCAAAGCCCCGGTGATAGCCTGCAGCACCTGATCCAGTGCCTTATTGTCGATCCAGCGCAGCACCACCACGAGATCATTAGCTTCATCCACAAAAATGATATTCGACCCGGCACCGGCAAAGTAATAACTACTGGCCCGCTGACTGGGCAATAACGTTTGATCGGTGTTAAGAAAATAATTCATATACCCATAGGTTGGTTGGACTGAGGTCGGCGTTCGTGACTGTCGTATCCAGTCCGTTGAGAGGACTTGCTGATCTTGCCACTGCCCCTTGTGCAGGGCCAACAAGCCCAGTCGACCCAGATCCAGCGCCGAAATAAACATCCCTCCACCCCAATGTCCGCCGCCAGTCACTGACTGCATCTGCTGGCCATCCAGTTCGATCCAGGCATTGTCGTAACCATGCCAGCGCCAGGTATTGGAAGCGCCGATTCGATCCATCAGACGCTCTTTGAGCACCACTGGCAAGGGTTGGCGCCAGACATGTAACAACGCCAGCGCCAACACATTGACCCGAACATCATTGTATTTCCACTCAGTCCCGGGGGCCGGCGTCTCACGGGCAAATTCCGCCCAGGGTTCCTTACCAGGACGATCGGCCCAATCGGGTTTGCCCCACAGGGTACCGCGCCAGAAGCTGGTCTGGCGCAGCAAATGATCCCAGGTAATTTGACTATTATGCTCACCTTCAAACAGCGCGGTCGGCACATAGGGGCCAACCCGATCATCCACGCTCCTAATTAAGCCGGCATCGACGGCCAAACCCGCGACGCTCGACAGAAAGGTTTTCGAAATACTGTGGGTCATATCAACCCGCGCAACATCACCCCATTGGGCGATGATGTAGCCACCCTTGATTACCATGCCCGTGAAGGGCCCACGGGGCGCCATGGGGCCTATCACCTCATCGAAGGGCTCGTTAGTAAAGGCATACATGGACCTGACTTTCGGCAAATCCCTCACGTCCAGGTACTTTGCCAACTGTTCCGGCAAACGCGTTTCATGCGCTTTGGCTAACGTAATCGCAGCAGCCAACTTCTCAGGCACAAAGCCCGCCGCCGCGGGCGATTTTGACTGCCAATTCTGACCAGGAAAATAATCGGCGCCAGCCACCACAGAAAACATCATTGTCAGCAGCATCACAATCCCTGACAAACTCGCGCTGAAGGTGATACGGATCGCTGCGAAAATTCTACTCACCAATTTAGTCTGCTCCAATTTAGTGTTACCCATCAACCCCAGCCCGTTGACTAGGGGCTCAAAGCACGACTAGCAATCATGCTGGCCTGCTCCGTCGCCAGCACCTTCCGGTTCCAGGCATAACCCAGAACACCTACCAAAACATTGGTCGCGGCTGTCGCTACAAATACGCCGACATACCCCCAATAATAACTACCCAGTAATGCCAAGGGAATGTAGATGACCAGCAGGCGCGCCAGAGACAGCAGTAAAGCTGGTCCCGGGCGCCGCAAGGCATTGAAGCTATGAGTCGAGACCGTCAACATCCCCATAAAGCCAATGCTAATCGGAATGATATACAAAAACATCACCGCCGATTCGACCAGATCGGGGTCAGCATTAATCAGGCTGACAAAGAATGGCGCCCCGATCCACATGATGATTGCCGCGACGACACCCCAGGCGAGACAAGCCTGATAACACGTATTCAGCGCCTCACGGACACGATCGAATTGATAGGCACCCCAGTTCTGTCCAACCAAAGGCACCACGCTGGTGGATATACCGATGACCACCATACCCACAACAGACTCAATGCGACTCGCCACGCCAAAGCCCGCCACCACCGATACCCCGTAGCCCGCTAGTAACCAAGTGACGACACCAGCGGATACTGGCTGAATCAGATTGGTCGCCGAGGCCGGTATACCGACCTGAAGAATACCGGTCATCGACGCCATCAAGCCCTCAAATGTTAAACGCATCAAGCGTTCTTTAATGAGAAACCAATAGAGTGCCAGAAGAAACTGGCAAAAGGCACTCATGACAAATGTCAGCGCCGCACCCTGCAAGCCCATCGCCGGCAGGCCGAACCAGCCAAAGATTAAAATCGGGCCGAGCAACACCTGCACTAACGGGCCGATTGTCATGATATAGCCCGGATACGTAGCATTCCCAAACGCCCGTATCAGACCGTTAGACGCCAGTGCAAAACCCATCAAGGGGAATCCCAGCAGCCAAATATGGGCATAGCCACTGGCTAGCGCTAACACTTCACCACGCGCACCGATCAACCGAAACAGATCATCCACAAGAAATTGCCCGGCCAGACTGAAGCTCACAGCAAAGCCGATAATTAACAGGTAACAATGGGTCACCAGCAGCGCCGCTTGCTCGCGATGACCTTCGCCCATGGATCGAGCGATCAAGGATGCCGCGCCAACACCCAGGCCGCGAGTGATGCCATTCAGGGCCATCACCAGAGGAAAGGAGAAGGCAATGGCTGCCAGCTCGAGCTTACCCACCATCCCCAGATAGAAGACTTCCACTAAGGAGCCCAACGTCATTGCGAGAAAACCGACAATCATCACCGATGACAGCTTCATGACGTGTCGCTTGATGGAACCCTGGGTAAAGCCTTGTGCCGCCATAATGTAATCTACGTACCTGGTTAGCATAAGTGGTTGCACCGCCCGTCAGGCGGCAAAAACGTCCTCACGACTATACCAGCTGGAAATCATGATCTATAGCATCGCCGCCAATGCCACCAGAACCCATATCCGGTCAATGGACTTTTCATGGAAATTAATCGAGACCTTTCGTAAGCTGGAGGTCTTTTATGCTCTGGATCCTCTATGGCCTGGTTAACCCATCGCCCCATCGGTCTCACTCACAGTGAATCAGGCAGTGACGGCGGCTATACGTTGTTCTCCTCGGTCCGCGGTCATCACGCCAGCATCATCGACCCACAGGGGCAAATCGTCCATCAATGGCATCACCCCGAAGGCATCCAACACGTTAAATTGCTGGCCAATGGCCACCTCCTGATCCAGACCCTGCCCCCCGCCGACGCAGCGGGTCGGGAAAAAATCGGCGGTTCCGCTGGCGCCATGATAGAGCTTGATGCCGGGGGCAATACTGTGTGGGAACATCGCGACCTGACTCAGCACCATGACTATGTGCGCCTGGACAATGGCAATACGCTGTATCTTGCCTGGGAGCTAATGCCGCAAGCGATCTGCGCGCAAGTCCGCGGCGGTCACCATCACGATGAAGACCCCGAATTAATGTGGGGCGATGTGGTTCGAGAGATTGACCAGGCCGGCAAACTCCTCCATGAGTGGCGCTCCTGGGAGCATCTGGATTTCAACGAAGAGGTCATTTGCCCCCTCGAGAGTCACAAAGAATGGACCCACGCTAACTCCTTGGAGGTCATGCCGAATGGCGACTGGCTGATTAGCTTGCGCCTCACCAGCACGGTGATCCTGGTGGATGCTGATAGCGGTGACATTAAATGGCGCTGGGGTGGCAGCCAGACCCACAACGAACATGACATGAAACGTTGGGGGCCTGCTGAACTGTCGCACCAACACAATGCTCAGCGACTGGCTAACGGCAACATTTTGGTGTTTGACAATGGCTGCCACCGAAAACGCGGACCAAGTTATTCCCGTATTGTCGAGATCAATCCTGAGACTTATGAGTTTGTTTGGAGCTACAGCAACCCCACCGTACTGGCATTTTACAGCTTCATGGTCAGTGGTTGTCAGCGCCTGGCCAACGGCAACACATTGATTACAGAAGGTGCCAGCGGTCGATTATTCGAGGTTACCGTCGACCATCGGGTGGTCTGGGAATACGTCTCACCTTGGACCATCCCGAGTCCTTTCGGTCCCAGCCCAGCCGTGTTTCGATCCTATCGCATCAAGGCTGACGATCCCCGGCTGGCGGGTTATGCACTGTCTGCAGCTAACTATGAAAGTCTGAACACTGCCATCGCGGCAGGAGAGCTACAAACCGAGCCCGACTATCATGAGCCTGAGACGCAGCCCACCCTATAAAGAGACGGCCTACTGACCTGACCCAGCAGCACCGCCGAAGTTAGGCTATTTGACCGCCGCGAAATGCCAGAGCACATGGCCTTTTTTCGTGAAATAAATCGAGTAGTAAATGTCGTCGATTTTTTGTCGCAGCTTCGAGTAACCCTTATCGATGCCTTGGGAAAAACGAATGCGTTTCACTTGCAACTCTTCAAATACGCCGTTAAACCCGTAAACCTTCGCCCCCGGATTAGACCCACAAAAATAACGATGGGTTTTCGCCGCGATAAAATTTACATGGGTGGGATCAACAAAGGTTTCGGCCCTGGGGTAACAAGGCGTGATGGCATAGAGCTGACCACCAGGCTTTAGCACCCTATGGATCTCGTTCATTAATTCAATAAAAGGAAATACCGTTTTATTATCTTTAACAATGAGCCTGGGAACATGCTCTAAGAAGTCATAAGCCGACACCGAATCGAAAAAATTATCAGCGAAGGGCAGCGGCTCGAGGGTCACGTTACACTGACGATAGTTAAAGTCGACGGCTTGATCGATAATATCGACGCCGAATAATTGCTCTTGATTAAAGGGGTTTCTGGCCCTAGAGCCGCAACCTATGTCTAGGTGTTTCGTTGTCATAGGTTAACAATCCGGGCCTTAGCGTTCAGTGTCAGTTGACGTTTCGCTCTATCGAGCAGTAATTTAGTATCTTAACTTATCGTTTTGGAAAGTACAGTTAGTAAGCCCAACTTACCTTCCCCGCTTTTGCTAACCATACTTATCCGCCACTAGTCTTGGCGCTCAGCACTACAGACTCATGCCCAGCCACAGATAAGCCAGCACGCTGATCAAACCCACCAGCAGAGAATAGGGTAGCTGAGTTTTAATATGGTCCATGTGGTCAGAGGCTGCACCCGTAGAAGCCAAAATCGAAGTATCAGAGAGTGGCGAACAATGGTCGCCAAACACGCCACCACCCGCTGTTGCTGCCAGGGTGGCATACACCAGCGTCGATAATTCACCACCGGAAAAGCTGAAAGCCATGGGGACTGAAATGGGAATCATAATCGCGTATGTGCCCCAAGAGGTGCCAGTAGAAAAAGCAATCAGGCCAGATATCAAGAATACCAGCACTGGCAACATAGCGGGCGTCAGCCAAGATTTAGATACCGAAACAATATAGTCTGCGGTGTTGAGGGCGGCGGACAGATCATTCAGCGCATAGGCAAAAGCCAAAATCACCACCGCCGGCATAATCCCTTTAATGCCCAACATAGCGGTCGAGGTGATCTCGTTCAGAACAACCCCCTGAATCCGCATGATGATCGCCAGAACGAATGTCGCCAGCATAAATGCCTCGAGAGGTTTTGCGCTTGAAGTCAGCATAATGGAACCTACCGCAAATCCAATCACGATCACCACCGGAAAGATGAAGTTCCAGAACAAGCTGGTGCGGATACCGACGGCAGCTTCTATTTCGGTGAGCTCCGCCGCCATCAGCGGCTCGCCACCATCACGAACCACCTTGCCTTCTAACTGAGCGCGCTGTTCGGCACGCTTCATTGGCCCAAAATCTGGAATCATACCCGCGGCAATCAAACCCACCATCAGCACCGACAGTATGGGATAAATATTAAAGGGAATTGCGGTAATGAAAAAACTCATGGCATCGCCGACGTCTAACACTGGACCCATCCCGATGGTGAGCCCCGCCACGAACACTGCCCAACCAGTGAACGGCACTAAAATACTCACGGGGGCTGAGGTTGAGTCACAAATGTAGGCGAGTTTCTCGCGAGAAATTTTGAATCGGTCTGACAGATTACGCATGGTCGAGCCCACAAACAGTGGGCTGAAGTAATCACTGAAGTATACAAACAGACCCATAAACCAGGATATTAACTGGATCCGCTTGCGGGTCATTCGGCGTCGCTCAATAAAGCTCGAAAAATTCGAAATGGCGCCGGTGCGCTGAAAGAATGCCAACAGAATGCCGATAAAAAACTCTAACAGTAGAATCCACGAGAAACCGTCATTGCCGAGCGCACCCACCAGCAGCTTCGGAAACCCCAACAAGCCTTCGCCAGCGATCAGCACGCCCACCAGGCACGCGGCCGCCAGTGAAAACACAGTATTGCGCGTAACAAAAGCCAAAAACACAGCGACGCCGGCGGGTACCAAAGACAGGGGACCAATATAATCTGTTACTTCCATGACTCATTCCTCTTAAACCGGTTCGTACCATTGAGAAAAGTCGCCAGAAAATGCCGAGCAACTACAGTTCTTGCCTACCCTGCCAGCTTTCCAGCGCCGCATTGGCATGAAAGCCAATGCGACGCAGCGGTTCAGGCGGCATCCAACTGGGCGAACCAAACAGCCCCGCCACATCAGGCACGCTGTAACCCAGAGCCGACTCGGCGAGAAGCTTGCCCAACAGCGTTCCTTTCACCGTACCACCACCGTTGCAACCACCCGAAATAAACAACCCGGGTTGTTGCTCACCCCACACTGGGGCGCCATTAAAGGTGATACCCACTGCACCACCCCAGACATGTTCAAAAGCTTGACCTTTGAGGCTAGGGAAACGCCGCCAGAGCCGATCTTGCAACAGCGCGGTAACTTTTGCGGTAGCCAACTCGCTTTCGTAACTATGGGCTGAGCGCACCAACAGCCGACCGTCGGCAGTTCGTCGTAATGTGCTGCCGAGTCTGTGAGAAGGAAGCAGGCCCCAATTAGTGACGCTGCCCAGACTGTCCAGCACACCCTGGTCCAACCTTGGCGTCAATCCCGCATAGGTATACACCGCCGCCATGCGACCACGGCTAACACCCAGTTCTCTGGCGAATGAATTATTCGCCAATACCAATTTCGAGCAGCTTATCTCACCCTGGTTAGTGGTGACTGTCCACTGGTCGCCGGTCTTGCTGAGCTTCAGTGCTGGGGTATTCTCATAGACCAATATCGAGTCTGGCAGCTGACTGTAGATCGCTCGAATCACAGCCGCGGGCTGCGCCAGGTAACAGTGGGGGCTATAAAGGCCCGCTTGATAGAAATCGGTACCCAATTCCGCCCTTAACTGCGCCTGATCCAACGATCGGTAGGGTAACCCGGCGCCCTCCAGGAACTGTTTGTAGTGACTTAGGGATTTAAGCCCCGCCGAGCTAGTTGCCGCACGGTAGGTGCCCACTCGCTCCAGATCAACCGCTGCGCCGCTAGCCACTACGTCTTTTACGATGGTTTGCATGGCGGCTTGGGTCAGACTATTACATGTCAGCATGCGCTGCATATTCGCGGGATTAGCATCTTCTGCCAGCGCTATCTCTAACAGAAAACCTGAGTTTCGGCCGGGATTACCCTCGCCGATTTCGCTGGCATCAATGACCACCACGCGCGCATTCGGCGCCAGCTCTTGCCAGCGCCGAGCACAGGCCAAGCCGGTAAACCCCGCACCGATAACCACAATGTCAGCCGACTGCTTACCCTGCAATGCAGGCTGTGCTTGGCGATCTGGCAGCAGCGCATTCCAGCCACTTTTTAGTTGATAGTTCGGAAAGGCTTGTTTCATCTTTTTATGAAGCTCTATAAGCACCGCGATTAATGGCTACTGAAAGCCGCCCCTGAACAAATCCATAGCACCAGAGCCCTCTGCAACCGTCACCATAGCAGACAACCCAGCTGTCCACATAGCAGCCAACAGCCGCTGTCTGTTAAGGGCTATATTGACAACTACATCGCGGACAACCAGGTTCTAGCGAAATGGCAGCTGCAGGTCAGCGACGGCGGCTTGGACCTGCTTGAGGGTCAGGGACGTCATACATTGATAGCTCAGGTCGCACAGCTCGGATGCACAACGGGCGCCACAGGGCAGCACACCTCTGACGACATTCACATGGGGGCCCTTCGGGTTCCAGCGGACCGAATCACTAGGTCCGAACAGTGCGATGATCTGACATCCGGCGGCTGTCGCCACATGCATCGGGCCGCTGTCATTACCGACAAATACCGTGGCCGCCTGGCAGAGCGCCGCCAACTCGGTCATTGACAGCTGATTGCAGGCATTCGCCACCGTGGCGGCCGTCTGCTCCAGAAGCTGTTCCACTCGGACTTGTTCTGCACTGCCCGCTCCCACAATCACAACTTGCCAGCCCACGCCGTCTAGCCAATTTGTCAGCTCCGCGAAACGGGCTAAAGACCATTGTTTGTATTCCTTACCCGCACTGGCGCTCGGGTGGATCACGGCGATCGGCCGGCTAGCGTCTAATCCCAACTTTTTGGTCACAGTGGGAACTTCCGGGCTGGTCGGCAGGTTGAGGTAATGCACACTGGGTACCAAAATTCCCAGGGGCCGCAGCATGTCTGCATAATCATCGAAACAATGTTGCGTGAGATGATTCACTGGCACCAGTTGCTGATAGGTCCGAGTGCGGCTGGTAAAAGCCGGACCCATCTTGACCCCGGCGCGCACCAAGCCCACCAGGCGCGCAGAGACCACCGTTCCATCCAAGTCGAGCGCCGTGTCGTACTTGTTCCGCCTGAGCTGCCAAATAAAGCGCAGATAATGCTTAGCTCTGGCCCAGGTCGAACCTTGAGCCAACTCTCTTCGCGGATAGCTGATGACCCTGGGTTCATCACCAATGGCGAGCCGAACCAGGTCGGTGAAATTATCATCAATCAAGAGTGTGACGTCATGGCCTGAGTCCAGCGCTGCTCTGATGGCCGCCAGTGCAATCGTCATATTGCCCACAAATTTGGTCGGGATGGCGAGAAGTAATTTCAATACGCACACTTAGGGAAAGTTAAACCTGGTCTATTATAGGTATAACCGTGGTCAATGCACATCCAGGCACTGGGCTGAACTAATCGATGCTGAGCCCGATTGATCAACACCAAGCCCAAAACCCTATTCCGCTGGCAATTTGCGACCACTTCGAGGCAAACTAATCGGATCAATCAGGCTAGGAGCGCTGCCATGGACTTTCGTAAAACATCAATTGTCTCGTTAGCAAAAGACGTACAGGCCGGAAATCTTTCGGCTCGAGAATTGACCCAGGCCGCTCTGAAAAACATCGAACAGCTCGATGGCACGTTGAACGCTTTCTGCGCAGTGAACGCAAAGCAGGCATTGGATGACGCAGATACCGTGGATGCAGCCATCAAACGCGGCGAATCTTTCCCGCTGGCGGGCATTCCTATCGGCGTGAAAGACCTGGAAGACGCCAAGGGCTTCGTGACAACCTATGGCTCAGCGTTACACACGCAGGATGCCGTCGCGGGCAGCGACTCTGAATTAGTTCGACGCCTCAAAGCCGCCGGCTGTGTCGTGCTTGGCAAAACCAACACGCCAGAATTTGGTCATAAGGGCAAGACCGACAATATTCCCTTTGGCGCGACGCTTAATCCCTGGAATCTTGGCTATACCGCTGGCGGCTCCTCTGGCGGCACTGCTGCCGCGCTTGCGTCGGGCATGATTCCCCTGGGCACCGGCTCAGATGGCGGCGGCTCAATCCGAGGACCCTCTGCCATTTGTGGCTTAAGCGGGATTAAAACTTCGCAAGGCAGGATTCCGAATGGCGGCATTAATCCACCAGGCAGCGGCCTGCTGACAGTCAAAGGGCCGATGGCGAGAACCACACTAGATACCGCCTATGTTCTGGATCAGACCGTGGGTGATTGCAAGACCGATATATTTAGCCTGCCCGATAAAACCGAGAGCTGGTACGACGGCGTGCAAGCCGCGACACTGCCGAAGACCGTGATCTGGTCGGCCACCATGGGATTTGCGACCCTTGATGATGAAATCAGAGCCAAGTCGGAAAACGCTATCGCTCTGCTGCGCTCAAATGGCGTCAAGGTCATTGAAATTGACAACATCTGGTCTGAAGATCCGGTGAGGTCCTGGCTGGTGTTCTGGTTCTCGGCCCGAGCCCGAGCCCAGCAACACTTGATGGATACCGATGACTGGGAAAGGATCGATCCCGTGCTTAGAACCATGATCACCATCGGCGCGACTAAGATGTCAGGCCCCGATTACGCCTCAGCGATCGACGCTGCCCACCGCTTGAACTTTGAATTAGAAATAGCCTTTGAGCAGGCACCACTGATATTGACCCCGGGCGCCTGCGGACATACTCCAACCCTTGCTGGTGATGGCCTCGTTAATGGTGCCGAAACTACCAGCTGGCTTGGCTACACCATGGGCCTCAATATGACGCGCAATCCGGCTGGCGTGGTGCCTATCGGCTTCAGCGATGTGGGCATGCCTTTGGCTCTGCAAGTCATCGGCCGTCAGCGGGAAGACCTCAGCGTGCTGGCTGCGATGCATGCCATGGAACAAATCTTTGAGTTCAGGCCATCAGCAGCAAATGGTCTCTAGCTTGCATCTGCTTGCCGACACTCATGCGCCACGGCCTGCCGGTTAGGGCTGGCCGCCTGGCTTTGAAGACTCAGATTGGCTAATCAGCTCGCGCAACTTGGCATACTTGCAGAAGCTGTTGAAGCAGCCTATCGCAATATGCACCAAACCCGGCACGCCATCCAGACAGCCGCGGCGAAAAAGGTAGAACTTGATGAAGCGCACCAACGGTGACAGTGTCAGCTTGGCAATGGACGCGCCCTTACCGCGATTGAACAACTCCTCGGCCTGCAGACTGGTATATCGGTTCTGCTTGTCCAGGTAATCGCCCAACGATGTAGCTGAGTAGTGGTCTAGGTCACCATCAATTCGGCCAAGGGCCTCGGCATAGACTACTTTTTCGTGAACCGTGTCGGCACTCCAGTGACCATGCTGACGGTGAAACAATCGCAGGCACCAATCAGGATAACCCTCGCCGTGGCGTAATGCGCGACCCATGAAGTGATTACAACGATTGACCTCATAGGCCTTTTTAACTGGTGTCTTGCCTCCGTCAAACAAGGCCTCGATGGTATCTCTGAGTGCTGCAGAAACTCGTTCATCAGCGTCAATACTGAATACCCAATCATGGCTCGCTTGGTCCACTGCGAATTGTTTTTGCAAGCCAAATCCTGGCCAGGCATGGCTCATCACTCGCGCACCGGCAGCACGCGCTCGAGTGACAGTGTCGTCGGTACTACCTGAATCGATGACTAAAACCTCAGCGAAAAAACTGACACTTTCAACGCAGGCGGCAATCTGCTCCGCCTCATTGTGGGTAATGATGGTCGCTGTCGCGGAGACTGGGCCCATGAGATAGTCCTAATGTGGTCAGCGGCAGTATAGCAATGTCGCACCACCAGGCAAGGACAACCCCACAAAGACAATATCTCGCAAGGCTCGACGTTAACCATGCACCTGACGTTCTTTCTGTTCTTCAAGGCTCTTACAATCAAAACACTGAGTCGCCGTGGGCCGGGCGTGCAACCGCTGAATGCCAATTTCAACACCACAAGCCTCACAGTAACCATAGTCTTTGCTGTCAAGGGAGCCGATGCTGCTGTCAATTTTGTCAATGAGGCGCCGCCGCCGATCCTGAGTTCGCACAGCAACCTGCAGCTCTTCCGCCTGACTTGCCCGATCAACGGGGTCCGCATCGTTAGCGGCACTGTTAGCCATCTGGCTGGCGGCACCTGCCACTTCCTCTAACAGTTGGCGTCTCCAGTTATACAGGACCCGCTTAAAGTGAGCCTGATGCGCTGCGCTCATGTATTCATCGTTGAATGCCGGATCCAGGGCGACGCGAATGTTCATAGTTGTCCTTAATTATGTGGCTGCTTGTATCACTCGGGTTTTCATCACGGGCACCGCCACTGCTAACAACAGTATCTGTTGCGATGCTTACCCCAATGCTTATAGCAGTGCTTATAGCAATGCTTATGCCACCTTCACTTATCAGGTCGAGAATTTTGTGCGAGCGCCATCACTATGGTGCCCGGGGCACTCCAGAAGATTGAAGATCCAATGAATTTTGCGCCATATCTGACCACGATAGTCACAAATGTCCGTTTTTGGGCAAGGCGTCATGGCCGTTAAATGACCGAGCACGAAAGTCGTGAAGGTCCGCAGGCCGACCCATGAGATAGACCCTGACACTTTCACCATGCCACTCCACAGCAGATTGCCAGCCGCATCTGGCCAGGCAGAAAACTGACAGCTCTATTTACAAACGCTGTTATTGGCCAGCGATTAGTACGACCACCACTACTGTCACAAAGCTTGCGTTAGCACAGGCGGTGTCAGTTCGAGCTCATCACTTACCGCTTCATAGCTCGACATCGGAGGGCATGAGCAAATCAAATTTCTGTCGCCATAGACATTATCTACTCGACCGACAGGCGGCCAGTATTTACTAGCCCTCAGCGAGGGCGTGGGGTAAGCGGCGTCTTGTCGCGAGTAAGCGTGATTCCACTCATCACTCAGTAGCGATTCTACGGTGTGCGGTGCATGCTTGAGCGGGTTGTCGAGGGGGTCTGCAGCACCAGACTCAATGGCAGCAATTTCTTGGCGAATCATGATCATCGCGTTACAGAAACGATCCAGCTCGGCCAATGACTCGCTCTCTGTCGGCTCAATCATCAATGTGCCAGCAACCGGAAAAGACATGGTCGGGGCATGAAAGCCAAAGTCAATCAGGCGCTTGGCCAGGTCATCTACACTCACACCAGTCGCATCCTTGATCGGTCGCAGGTCGATAATGCATTCGTGCGCAACGCGATCATTGGCGCCCGTGTACAGAATCGGATAGTGCGTTTTGAGCCGCTCAGCAATGTAGTTAGCATTAAGAATAGCCGTTTGTGTCGCTAGTCGCAGGCCATCACGACCCATCATCTTAATATACATCCAACTGATTGGCAGAATACCGGCACTGCCCCAGGCGGCTGCCGACACACTGTTGTGGTCGCTGCCCATACTTGCGTTTTTCAAAACGCTGTGACCTGGCATAAACGGCTTGAGATGTTCACGCACGCCGATGGGACCGACCCCGGGGCCGCCACCGCCGTGTGGAATGCAGAAAGTTTTGTGGAGATTCAAGTGCGACACATCACTACCGAACTTGCCGGGATAACAAAGGCCCACCATGGCATTCAAGTTGGCGCCGTCCATATAGACCTGACCGCCATGTTCATGGGTAATCGCGCAAACTTGCTTGATCTCGGTCTCAAACACGCCATGAGTAGAAGGATAGGTCACCATCAGTGCCCCTAGATTGGCGCTGTGCTTTTCTGCTTTGGCGCGCAAGTCTTCAATATCGACGTTGCCCTGTTCGTCACACTTGACCACCACCACCTGCATGCCACACATCTGTGCTGACGCCGGATTGGTACCGTGAGCAGAACTCGGAATCAAACAGATTTTACGATGGCTCTCACCGCGACTTGCATGGTAACCCATGATCGCTAACAGGCCTGCATATTCGCCTTGAGCACCAGAGTTCGGCTGCAAGGAGATACCCTCATAGCCGGTAGCTGTTGCCAACATTTGCTCAAGCTCGGCGATTAACTGCAGGTAGCCTTGCGCCTGAGACAAGGGTGCAAAGGGGTGCAGGTTGGCAAATTCTGGCCAGGTGATGGGTATCATTTCACTGGTGGCATTGAGCTTCATTGTGCAGGAACCGAGAGGAATCATGGCGCGATCAAGGGCAATGTCCTTGTCAGCCAGGCGTCGCAGGTAGCGCATCATCTCGGTTTCAGAATGATAGCGATTGAAGATCTCATGACTGAGCACCTTATCCTGACGCAGCAGCGCCTCGGGCAAGGTTGGCACCAAAGCTGCCGCCATCTGTTGCGCGGTAATGTCTACGGATTGATCAAGGGCAAACACTGACCACAGAGTTTCAACTGCCGCGGCAGTGCTCGTCTCATCAAAGGCGACACTGACGTGCTGATCATCCACTTCACGCAGGTTAATGCGCGCGGCGCGAGCGCGCTCAATGATGGCACTGGTTTGTGTGCCGGTATGAATCGTTACCGTGTCGAAGAAATGATCAGCCAAGGTCTTGAAGCCTAGCTGACCAATGCCCTGATTAAAAATCCGGGTTAGATCATGGACTCGACGGGCAATGGTTCGCAAACCATCTGGGCCGTGATAAACCGCGTACATGCTGGCCATCACCGCCAGCAGCACCTGGGCAGTACAAATGTTGCTCGTCGCCTTATCACGGCGGATATGCTGCTCGCGAGTTTGCAGGGCAAGGCGATAGGCTGGCTTGCCATGGCTGTCAATGGAGACGCCCACAATACGACCCGGTAAAGCCCGCTTATAGCTTTCACGGGTTGCCATATAAGCGGCATGTGGGCCACCGAACCCCAGGGGCACACCAAACCGCTGGCTGGTGCCGATGGCAACGTCGGCGCCAAGATCGCCGGGTGATTTAAGCAGCATCAGCGCCAACAGATCCGCCGCCATGACGACCAAGGCCTGCTTGGCATGCGCCTGTTCAATAATTCCCGTGTAATCACAGACTTCACCGCTGGCGGCTGGGTACTGCAGTAACACGCCAAAACACTCGATACCAGCCAGATCTGTTGCTGGGTCGCCGACGACAACCTCAATGCCTAGTGGGGCTGCGCGAGTTTGAATAACGTCGACGGTCTGAGGAAAGCAGTCGCGGGCGATAAAAAATGTTTGGCTTTTGGATTTGCTTTGGCGCTGGCACAAGGTCATGGCTTCGGCGGCAGCAGTAGCCTCGTCTAGCAAGGAAGCGTTCGCCATGTCCATGCCGGTCAGGTCAGCAATCATGGTCTGAAAGTTCAGGATAGCCTCAAGACGACCCTGGGAAATTTCGGGCTGATAAGGCGTATAGGCCGTATACCAGCCGGGATTTTCCAGTAGGTTGCGCAGTATGACGCCGGGCGTATGACAGTTGTAGTAGCCTTGACCGATGTACGACGTGAACAACTGATTCTTGCTAGCAATCGTCTTGATGGCAGCCAGGGCATCCTGCTCGGTGCAGTTGAGGTCAAGGTTCAATGGCGCGTCGGACAAAATAGCGGCAGGTACGACTTCTCTGATCAAGTTTTGCAGTGACTCGACACCCAGTGTTGCCAGCATTTTTTGCCGATCCTCAGCACTGGGACCTATATGGCGGCTGACAAAGTCGCCAAACGTGGCGTAGGCAGCATTGGCTGAATCGTTTGTCAGCGCAGCAGGTTGACTGTTAGATAGGGTCATGTCGTTACCTTGTTCTCGTGAATATTGCCGTTGTTATCGGTTGTCTCGGCCAACTTTCGGCTATTGCCAAGCCTAAATGGCGTTTATGAGCCCATGCTCGCCAGCAGTTCCGACGGTCACACCCGATGCTGATGACAAAAAATCGTGGCACTCAGGATGCTAAAAAAAGTGAGCTACCTGCTACTGTCAGCGGATTGTTATGACCGCACACCGCTATCCAACAGTGTTAACTCCTGGATAGCGGCATCATGCCGGCACTGTTGGTCATACGGACTACGCTGTGTGACTTTTGATGTCGTCAACCGTTTGATCGACATAGACCGGAAAGGCGCGGCATAACATGACCACCTGCTGCTTGACCTTTTCAATGGACGCCTCGTTGTGGATATCGTCCAGCACATCGCACATCCAGTTCGTCAATTGCACAGCTTGCTCTTCTTTGAAGCCGCGGGTGGTCATGGCCGGCGAACCAATGCGCAGACCGCTGGTGACAAACGGCGATTGGGGGTCATTGGGAACCGCATTCTTGTTGACCGTAATGTTCGCACGCCCCAGGGCAGCGTCGGCTTCTTTACCCGTCAGGCCCTTGTCCACCAGGTCCACCAGGAACAGATGATTATGTGTGCCGCCGGAAACAATGTTGTATCCCCGCGCCATAAAGGTGTTGGCCATGGTTTGCGCATTCTGAACCACCTGCAATTGGTAGTCTTTGAACGACGGTTCGAGCGCTTCCTTGAATGCCACGGCCTTACCTGCAATAACATGCATCAACGGCCCGCCTTGATTGCCGGGAAAGATTGATGAGTTGAGCTTCTTATCAAGATCTGGATGACCCTTCGACAAAATCAGCCCGCCCCGTGGTCCGCGCAAGGTTTTGTGGGTCGTGGTAGTGACAACGTGGGCGTGGGGCAGTGGGCTGGGATAGACGCCCGCGGCGACCAGACCCGCAACGTGAGCCATATCAACAAACAAATAGGCACCGACAGTGTCGGCGATTTTGCGGAACCGCGCCCAGTCGCAGATACCGGAATAAGCAGAGAAACCAGCAATGATCATTTTGGGCTGATGCTCGTCGGCCAGCGCCTGTACCTGGTCATAGTCAATTTCCCCGGCGTCGTTCAGGCCATACTGCACTGCATTGTAGATTTTGCCGGAAAAGTTCGGGATGGCGCCATGAGTCAGGTGACCACCATGGTCCAGACTGAGCCCCAAAAATGTGTCGCCGGGCTTCAGCAGCGCCATAAAGACCGCCGAATTGGCCTGCGAACCGGAATGTGGTTGGACATTGGCGTAGTCACAGTCAAACAGGGTTTTAGCCCGATCAATAGCCAGCTGCTCAACGACGTCGACATATTCGCAGCCACCATAGTAACGCTTGCCAGGGTAGCCTTCGGCATACTTGTTGGTCAGCACCGAACCCTGGGTTGCCATCACCATAGGGCTGGTATAGTTCTCTGAGGCGATCAGTTCCACGTGATCTTCCTGGCGGACCTCTTCGTTCTGCATGGCCTGCCACAGGTCTGGATCGTAATCTGCGAGGTGAACTGACTTGTCAAACATGGTGCTGTCCTTCTATCGGCTGCTGCGTGTGTGCAAAATAGCGAATTATTCGCTATTTATAAAATTGATAATTAAAATACATCTATTAGTAATATTAATGCCATTAATGCTGCTTATTTTTAGGCGCTTCCACGGCATTGGCATCATTGTTGGTGCCTGCCCGCATTCACCGGAGATCGATTGTGATTCGTAACTTACCCACAGATTTACTGCGCGCCTTTGTCACTGTCTCAGAGCTCAATGGATTTACGCAAGCGGGTGAATTGCTGGGTCGTTCTCAGCCAGCGGTCAGCCTCCAAATCAAGCGGCTTGAAGCACTGCTAGATTGTACGCTGTTTGCCCGCGAGGGTCAGCGCCTGCAGTTGACTCAAGCCGGAACGCGATTGTATCAATATGCCAAGGATATTCTAGCGCTGAACGATGCGGTATTCACCGACTTCAGCCAATCAAAAATGACCGGCGTCGTGCGCTTTGGCATGCCCAGTGAATTTGCCACGACTCTGCTGCCAAAGATATTGCGGGCTTATACTCAGGCCTACCCTGGTGTTACCCTGGAAATCAACTGTGACCTCAGCAAGAACCTGCTGGCCCAGCCCCGCAAACAGTATGATCTGGTGCTGGCGCTGCAAGACGCACCGTCCTTAAAACCTGCATCGCGCCTCAAGGAAGAAGAACTGGTGTGGGTCAGCAGCCCAGATCATGAAGTGCATCTGCAGGCGCAGTTGCCATTGGTGCTGGCGCCCGAGCCCTGTGTTTATCGACTGCGAGCGATAGAGCGTCTAAATGCAGCAGACAGGCCGTGGCGCCTGGTGTATACCAACGCGGACTTAACGGGCATTCAAGCCGCCATCCAGGAAGGCCTCGGCGTCACCGTGCTGGCCCGCAATACCGTACCCGACTCTTTGCGGGTGATGCCCGTTTCAGACAGATTCCCTCGCTTAGGCAAGGTGGGCATTCACCTTCTGTACGACAAACGGACTAGCAGTGACGCGATACTCAAGTTGGCAGAATACATTCGACTCAGCATTTGAGCCCGGTGTAAGAATGACTTCGCGGCGACCTTCTCCAAAACTAGCACCATAACGAAGCTGTGACTTTCGCCCGCACTTCCAGTCACATCTGACTAACGGTTGATGGACTAACCAGATGGGGGGTTTTAGAATGAGGCGGCAATAATGAATGAGAATGTAAGTATGCGATTATCGCTAGCACTACTGATTTTATTAGGCTCACTCAGCGTTAGCGCCAGTGAGTTTGATGAGACGAAAGCTTTGGCGGAACAGGGTGATGCCGATGCGCAGTTCGCTCTGGGATACAATTATTACGCAGGTATAGGGGCTCCGCAGGATTATAAGGAAGCCTTGAGGTGGTATCGGGCTAGTGCTGAACAGGGTGATCAATATGCTCAGTCCTCTTTAGCTAAAATGTACTATGACGGTGAGGGGACTTCTCAAGATTATAAAGAAGCCTTGAGGTGGTTTAAGGCAAGTGCCGTGCAGGGATACGCAAGCTCGCAGTACTACCTGGCTATCATGTACCAGAATGGTGAAGGGACTCCTCAGGATTACAAGGAAGCTTTCAAGTGGTTTAGTGCTAGTGCCGAGCAGGGAAATGATGGCGCACAGAACAACTTAGCCGTGTTGTACAGCAATGGTGAGGGGACGCTTCAGAATTATAAGGAAGCGATGAAGTGGTATAGGGCCAGTGCTGAACAAGGATATACGCAAGGCCAGTTCAACTTAGCTTTGATGTACGTTAGAGAGGAAGGTGTTCCGCAGGATTATAAGTCCGCTCACATGTGGTGGTCGATCGCAGCCGCCAGTGACCATGCAGGTGCGGCAAAGAACAGAGACAAGGTTGCTGGAATGATGACCCCAGCAGAAATCAGCGAAGCTCAGCAGATGGCCAGCGATTGGATCAAGGCTCATCCTTAGGCGCTCCGCTACCTTCTCCCACGTCTCGGCAGGTGCATACACTTGATGATTGGTGTGCTAGGTGGAGCAATCAAGCTGGCATGCGCCTGTGAACAAGCAGCAAAGACAACCACCTGGCCTGCTTTTCTCCGCTTAAGTGCGGATCAATAGCAGAGCCTGATTCAACCCGAAAAAATATCAGAAACAAAAAACTGAGGTGCTTGAGTCAGCGCCATCGACGCCTGAAGCGTTACGGTAAGTCTGCCTACCCTTGCTGGCCGGATATCATGATACAAGCAAAGTAGGATTGTTAATTCCAGCTAAATTTCGGGCCTATACACTCATCGCTCAGACTACACCGTCGCTGTTTCAGCGCTATAATTCTGATCGCATGGATGAACCAGCAAACTTTTCTTTCCACAATACGCGGTGTCAGGGAGGCCACATCACTGACTGAGTGGCGACCAACACGTTGCATAGATAACATTGTTATGTAAATTTTACCCCGACCCCATTTATTTTAGACTCAGAAGCTCAATGGCAGATTTCTCGATTTAGGTTATCTTCGCTGTATCGCGACCCCGCTATTGCTCTGAGCGCTCTCAGCCGGCACAGAAACTCATGAAAAAATTATTAGCCATGACATTCCTTGTTTTAGGACTCGGCGCCCTTGCTTCCTGCGGTGGAACCGCTAGATATATTGATAGCCCTGTATTGAGACTGCAGGATGGGGTATCAACGCCAACTGAGGCTGTTTCAAGCCTGTTTTTGCAGCATACTGAACCTTACACCATCGTTTTGTGTAATGCTGATCCGGCAACAGATACTTGTATAGAAAGCTCGACAGGACTCTCCGCAATCGGTGTGGGTGGCGTTTTTCTACCCTTGATTATGGACTTGAGTGGTATCGAGGTTAATAACGCTGAACTCGTCGAAGAGACTATTCGCCTTAAAACTCGGCTCGTTTCAACCGTGAACAAGATCGCGCCTAATTGCGGGGATGTCGCTGGAAAAATCAACATCCGCACTGGCAACATTGTTAATATTGAATTAGCTAATTTTTATTGTAACTGGATGGCCATCGGCAATGTCGTCACTAATATCAAACTGTCTATTGACGGCATTAGTCTCAAAGAACAGAGCTTTACTGGCTTTTATTCTCTATCACTGCATGGCACTGGAAACGCTAATGGCTCGGGGTATTACAAAGCCCGCGTCGTTTCAAACCGACAAACGTTGTCATTTTAGCAATATACATTATCAAGGGCACGCTACCTTTTGGCGCTAAACACTATCCCGTCAGTCTACACCGGCGCTGATGCAGCGATATAGATAAGATCTCATGGATGAAACAGCAAACTTTTCTATCCACAATATGCGGTGTCAGGGAGACCACATCACTGACTGAGTGGCGGCCAACGCGTTGCCTAGATTACATCGTTATGTGAATTTTACCCCGACCCCATTTATCTTGCTGTCGACGCGGTTTTTCTCGGTGTTGGAGGTTTGCGCGACTTAACACGAGATTATCAGCAAAAATATATCTACGAGAAAGTAGTGAAAACCAATCCGAACAACGTTTATATTAATCATCACGACGACAGGTTTGATAGCTTGGGGCAGGTTGACCAACATAAGCTCATGCCGTCATTTGCTAGTACATTTGCGTTCGAACTACAGCAGTTAGTTTTAGCCGCAAATTTAAATCAGCTTCGTTATGGTGGGGCGATTTCAATTCGTCGTAAACAAGTGTAGCTTTAGATCAACCACGGACATTCGTTAACCGTTTCAGGCAGGGGAAACAATATGAAAGTCGGATTAGCTTTTGCCAGTAGCATCGCGATCGATGGACCCGCATCATTAGAACTGTGTCAGCGCGCGGAGCAGGTTGGTTTTGAATCAGTTTGGGGTGGCGAGCATGTGCTGATGCCCGATTCGATCGTCTCGAAATACCCCTATACAAAAGATGGCAAGATCCCGGCAGAGCCTGATACGCCGATTCCAGACCCACTAATTTGGTTAGCTTTTGCAGCAGCAGCGGCACCAACATTGCGCTTGGGCACATGTATTTTGATTGTGCCGCAACGTAACCCTCTCATTTTAGCTAAAGAGCTCGCCACACTTGATCAATTGTCCGGTGGTCGCGTTGAGCTCGGTTTGGGCGTTGGTTGGATGCGCGAAGAGTTCGACGCCTTGGGTGTGCCATGGGAGCGTCGCGGCGCCAGAAATGATGAGTACATTGAAGCCATGCGAGCACTTTGGGCAGGTCCTCATGCCGAGTTCCATGGTAATTTTGTCGACTTCGATCCGGCGACCTGTAGTCCTCGGCCGGTGAATGGAAACATCCCGGTCATTGTTGGCGGTGACACAGATGCGGCGATAAATCGAGCCGTCAAATTGGCTGATGGTTACTTCCCTGGCGAAGGGGATAGTGAACGTTTAGGCAAGTTACTAGAACGTGTTCGCCAAGCGGCAGAAAAAGCGAATAGAGATCCAAGTGAAATTGAGATCAATGCCATATTCGGGGCACAGATGGCCAATCCGGTAGCGGGCGTAGAAGAGATGGCAGCACTTGGGGTTGGACGCATCATGATTCCAGCTTTCTTCTTTGCAGGGCCGGGCGGTCTTGATCGGATGGCTGAATTCGGCGAAAAAATCATTCCTCTGACTCAGTCCTAAGCAGTGATCGACCTTGTCGCCTGTCGATAAACGACTCGAGCAGCCGGGCCAAGCCGCTGTACTTGGTGCTGGTCGCTATAAGATTCGAAAGAGATGACAGCATTTTACATTCGAGGAAGATTGGAGAAACCCATGAAGGTAACAACCTCTCTGCCGACTGAATCGCCACTAACTTGTTAGACAGCTTTTTGTCGCACAAAATGACGACTAAGACGTGAAAATATGAGTAGAAAGCGATATCCCGCAGAATTTAAAATCGCGGCGGTTAAACAAGTCACTGAAGCAGATGTCAGTGCCTATGAAGTGGCCGACAGGCTCGGGACCACGACAAGCAGCCTTTATAACTGGATCAGAACGTATGGCCCGCGGTCGAGGGATTATCGAAAGGTCTCGCAAGAGCCAGATGAGATTCGTAGATTGAAGAAAGAGCTCAAGCGGGTAACTGATGATCGTTTGAAACTACAATCACCTTCTTTATTTCACTGCCCACTGGCGAGTACTACGCCGTAAATTTTGACATGAAGATCTGGCATATCGCAGAGGCAGCCAGTTTCTTCGTCTTCCTGATTTTCGCGCCTATGAATCTCTTTCAATACAACGAATCGCTCAGAGATAGCGAGTCAAATGAGGTGATTGAGTCGGTGCCATTTGCGACTGAGGAGCTGCGGTAATATGGCAATGAACAATCAGCTCGATGACTATGTAGGCGAACCAACTGATCAGTCTTAGATTAAGAACAGCAACAATTCAGGATGAAACGTATGCGGATAGCTCTAGCTCTATTGTTTTTATTAGGTTCATTCAGCGTTAGTGCCAGTGAGCTTGATGATGCTGAAGCGTTGGTTCAGCCGGGTCTGCCCACTGCGCATTTCAACTTAGGCTCGTCCTACTATAGTGGTAAAGGCACCCCGCAGAATTATAAGGAGGCTTTGAAATGGTTTAAAGCCAGTGCTGAGAAGGGAAATTCTAATGCGCAAAGGGCCTTAGCCGTGATGTACTACAGAGGCGAAGGTATCACTCAGGATTACAGGGAAGCTGCAAAATGGTTCGTAGTCAGTGCTGAGCAGGGAAATGAAGGTGCACAGTACTACTTAGGTGTAATTCACTATGAAGGTGAAGGCACACCGCAGGATTATAAGACTGCTCACATGTGGTGGAACCTCGCAGCAGCCAATGGACATGAGGGCGCTAAGACCAATAGAGATAAAGTTGCAGAAATGATGACCCCAGCAGACATCAGTGAAGCACAGCAGATGGCTGCTGATTGGGTCAAGGCTCATCCTTAGACCCTCAACAGCCTCACCCATAGGCTTATAGACGAACCAGTTGATGAGTCTTAGGATGGGGCCACGACAATAATGAATGGGCATGTAAGCTATACGGCTAGCTTACTCAAACGTTGGCGACCCTCATCGAATATGATGATGCTAAAGCGGGAGAAATGTCATGCCTAGCGTATATTGTTTGATCATCTTGCACCTGACATCCTCTAGGTAACGCTCTTTGCGCGCCTCGTTAGCAAAGTGTAGGGTGGTGACATCTGTTTAGGAGATTGCCTTTCGAATTGAGTTCGTTAGATCCTCTGGAAATCCACGTTCTTCTTGGAACTGCTCAAACCACTGCCTCGCACCGTTGCTGCTCAAATGCCAACGTATGTGGCGATTAAATAGGGTAATCATTGCAGTGTCAGTTCGAGTGATGTTTTTGGCCATAACAAGTGCGCCTTCATTGGCGATGCACAGGTTTTCTAAGAAGTGGCCAAACGCTAATTGTTCGCTTGCCGTTAACGCGCCATAGTCTTCTCGACCTTTAACGATTATCTCTGCGAGTTCTAAGTTACTGGTTTGACTATAGACAGACATATACCTTTCAGAAAGTACCCCCCAATTTGCGAGCTTGGCTTGCTTAGTATTATCGTATATTTGTTTGGCGACGGTGAGCATCGAGAGGATTACTCCACTAGCTGCTGCTAATTGTGCAATATCAGCTGTCTCAAACATGGCAAATACTCCTTTTGCTATTTGCTCGTACCGATTTAGCGTTTTTCGATTTTAAGTGTTCTTGAAGCCACGGTAAACAGACGGTTCGCTGGATATACGTCAAAACTAATCTTAGCGCTCACAGTCAAAGGTTTCGGTGCGGCAAGCAGATGGCTATTGGTGGGCTCAACGCCAACCTTAAATACTGTTGGGAGTGTATGGGTCAAGTAAAACTAGTCTCACATAGTCCTATCAATTATTTACCAGCTGTTGTGTTCGGCAAACGGCTGCTAAAGTCGAAAATCTCATCGAAGAATTGGCATTAAAGATGGGAAGAGGTCAACAGGCTTAAGCTAACCTACTATTTTTTAAATTCAGCTTTTGATATATCTCGGAAGGTACTACTAATACTAGCGGAGACGAACCCTACCCCCCCAGGGCCTTCAATGAGACGTCGCCTGCTGTGACTAAGTCAGTGTGGATAGATAGCTGCGGGGGTTCCGATATAGGCAAATAAAGTGGGAGCGTGACACAACGCTGATCGTTAGCAGCGTGTGACTCAAACCGAAAAATATTAGATACAAAGGACTGAGGGGTAGTGGCCGTGCTCTCGCCATTTCGCTTCGCGAATTGACTGCCGCCCTTCATGTTTGCGCTTCGCGCAAGCCATGAAGTTGGTAGCTACGGGTGGACTTGAACCACCGACCCCAGCATTATGAATGCTGTGCTCTAACCAACTGAGCTACGTAGCCATACTTCAACCTTCTTCCTCAAAACCCAACCTGCGAGTGATGATTGGCCTTTGAGGACGCGCATTCTCTAATTTCACTGAAAATTTGTCAAGATTCTGGCTGATTCAGTTGGAATAACCTCCGCACCCCAGAGCGATACCTAGGCACACTCACCCGATAGTCTGTAATCAGACAGCTATAGGGGCCCCCAGCCTGGCGCTGGAGACAACTTCTAGCAAGCTTGCATCAATCCGTTTTCGCGAGTTGGGCTCCGAAAATCGAATGTTTGCCTAAACATTGAACCGAAAATGGACAACATCGCCGTCCTGCACCAGATATTCCTTGCCTTCCAGACGCCATTTGCCAGCTTCCTTGGCGCCGCTCTCACCCTTGAACGCCACAAAGTCTTCATAGGCCGTGACTTCGGCTCGAATGAAGCCTTTCTCGAAGTCGGTATGGATAACGGCAGCTGCTTGTGGCGCAGTCGCGCCTTGGCGCACGGTCCAGGCACGAACTTCTTTGACGCCAGCGGTGAAATAGGTCTGCAGACCCAACAACCGGTAACCGGCCCGGATCACGCGATCAAGCCCCGGCTCCTGCATACCCATCTCAGTGAGGAACTCGGCTTTCTCTGCGTCTTCAAGCTCAGCAATTTCAGCTTCCAGCTTATTACAGATAGCGACGACTTCCGCGCCTTCCGTTGCCGCGATCTGCATCACTGTATCCAGCAATGGATTATTCTCAAAACCTTCTTCATCAACGTTGGCGATATACAGCACAGGCTTCATTGTAAGCAGATGCAGCTCTCGCACGAGGGCTCGTTCATCATCGGTGAACGCAAAGGTTCGCGACGGATTGCCCAGATTGATATGGGCTTGCAGCCGCTCTAGAAACGCAACCCGCGCAATGGCTTCTTTGTCGCCGCTCTTGATGGTCTTGCTGAAGCGAAGAATACCCTTTTCCACCGAGTCGAGGTCAGCCAATTGCAACTCCGTGTTGATCACTTCAATGTCACGGGCCGGATCGACGCTGTCAGAAACGTGGGTTACGTTCTCATCTTCGAAGCAGCGCACGACATGGGCGATAGCATCGGTCTCGCGAATGTTCGCCAGAAACTTATTACCCAGGCCTTCACCTTTCGAGGCACCTGCCACCAGGCCGGCAATATCAACAAACTCCATGCTGGCAGGCACGATCCGTTGCGGATCGACGATCTCGGCGAGCTTGTTGAGCCGCGGATCAGGCATGGCAACGACCCCGGAGTTCGGCTCAATGGTACAGAACGGGAAATTTTCCGCACCAACACTGGCCTTGGTCAGAGCATTGAAAAGCGTCGATTTACCGACATTGGGGAGGCCAACGATGCCACAATTAAAGCCCATGGATAATTTCCTTTAGGTGAATCGAATCTTTGCTGGCGCCAGAAACCCGCCAGCTGCTATTTCAAACTTGTCAGGTACGCGGTCGCCTAGCTGGCGTTAAAACCATTCAAGGCATTCATGGCCTGTTCCCATTCACCTTGAGCCGCCAAGGGCATGAGCGCCAGGGCCTCGTCAATACACCGCTGAATCAGTTTTTCATCGGTAGGACTGACGGTACTCAACACATGGCCAATGACGTCTGTCTTAGTCCCTGGATGGCCAACACCTATACGTAACCGGTTGAAATCCTGACTGCCACCCAGCGCTCGAGTGATGTCTCGTAAACCGTTATGACCCGCGAGCCCACCGCCCTGCTTGAAGCGAATGCTTCCTGACGGAAGATCCAATTCATCATGGGCTACCAGAATATCCTGTGGATTAATCTTATAAAAATTCGCAATCGCGCCCACAGCTTTGCCACTCTCATTCATAAAAGTCTTAGGAATCAGCAGGCGAAGTTCGTTTTGTTGATAATTGATGGTCGCAACGTGGCCGAAAAATTTCTTCTCGTTTTTGAACTGTGCGCCCTGTTGCTCTGCAAATCGAGAAACGAACCAAACACCGGCATTGTGTCTGGTTCGCGCGTACTGCTCTCCCGGATTGCCAACCCCAACAATGAGACGAAGTGGTGTGCTCATTGAATTAGCCCGGTAGCTCGATCGTTAGTCTTCAGTACTGTCTTTTGCAGCGCCGTCATCACTTTCTTCAGCAGGAGCTTCAGCTTCAATCGTCGCACGAGATGCGTTGATAGAAACAACAACCTGATTGTGATCATCACCCAAAGCAAGCTCAGGAATGGTGACACCCTTAGGAAGAACGATCTCATTCATATGGATCGAATCACCAAGGCCCAAGTTCTGCACATCTACTTCGAGGAATTCAGGCAGGTCCGCAGGCAAACAAGTGATAGTGACGGAGGACATGTTATGAGAAACCATACCGCCATCCTGCTTGACACCGATAGCTGTGTCTTCGTTCAGGAAGTGGAACGGAATTTCTACAGTGATTTCATGGTCCATCTGCACGCGAAGAAAATCCGCATGCATAATGCGGTCCTTCGATGGATGACGTTGTAGCGCCTTGATAATGGCGTTATCCAAACCACCATCAGTTCTCTTCAGCTTGATGATGTGCGCAAAAAACGCTTCATTTTCACAGGCTCGGTGAATCTCCTTATGTGACAATGTGATTGTAACGGGTTCTTCACCACCACCATAAATGATAGCTGGTACCAGATCGTTCAAGCGACGCAGGCGGCGGCTCGCACCTTTCCCCAAGTCAGCTCGCGGTTCAACATTCAATTCAAATTCTTGTGCCATTTTAGTTCTCCTAAAATCCACGCCAGATATTACCGCGACCGTAAGACCTGACGTTTCCTATTGCCCATTATTGGGTATTAAACATCCTACACTCTCAATCAATCCAGCTAGAATCTAGAAGAGCGCGGGTTGAATTCTTTTGGTGAAGAGCGCACTCACAGACTCTTCGTTACTGACTCGGCGGATCGACTCTGCCAATTCATCGGCAATACTGAGTTGCCTGATTTTCTTGCACGCTTGGCCCTCTGGGCTCAGCGGGATAGTGTCCGTCACAATCAACTCGTCCATGCTCGATGCACTGATGTTCTTGATCGCATTACCGGATAACACGGCGTGCGTACAGTAGGCCACAACCTTGATCGCGCCATTCGCCTTCAGCGCATTGGCCGCCGCACATAAGGTACCGGCGGTATCAACCATGTCATCAACCAGCAAGCAGGTGCGGCCACTGACGTCACCGATAATATGCATTACTTCCGACTCATTCGCTCGCGGTCGACGCTTGTCAATAATCGCTAAATCCGCATCATCGAGTTGCTTGGCCATGGCCCGCGCTCGAACGACACCACCGACATCCGGGGAAACAATCACCAGATTTTCATAGCCCTGGCGCTCGACATCGCTCAACAATACGGGAGTGGCATAAATATTATCCACCGGCATGGCAAAGAAACCCTGAATCTGGTCTGCATGCAGATCGATGGTCAGTAGGCGGTCGATACCGGCAATGCCGAGCATATCGGCGACGACTTTAGCGGTGATCGGGACTCTGGCGGACCGTGAACGGCGATCTTGTCTGGCATACCCGAAATACGGCACCACAGCCGTGATGCGATGAGCCGAGGCGCGATGCAAACAATCGGCCATGACAATAAGTTCCATCAGGTTATCGTTGGTCGGTGCACACGTGGGTTGCAGGATAAAGACATCCTTGCCACGCACATTTTCGTGTATCTCGACACTCACTTCACCATCGCTGAATCGGCCAACGTCAGCTCGGCCCAACTCCATTCGAAGTCTGTCCACTACCCGATGCGCTAACTCTGGATGAGCATTACCGGTAAAAATCTTCAGTTCAGCCACGATATTGATCCGAGATGAGAAAGTCACACTCTCAATGATGAGCAAACGGGTTAAAAATGGCTGGGGTGGCAGGACTCGAACCTGCGCATGCAAGGATCAAAACCTTGTGCCTTACCAACTTGGCGACACCCCAATCTCTGCGCTTCTACGACAAGCAGTTAGACGTTTAAATCTACTATACCGCTTGCTTCTAGAACTCTCTTTCCAAACTTTCTACTAACTCTCTACAAAAACAACCCTGACTCGGTCAACTTCACATCGGGCCTAAACTAGCCATTGCTCGATGCAGACTGGAGTCATTGACACCTACTGCGCTAAAACTCGTCCATTTCGCCGGTACAGCTGACTGAATCGTTTCAGCCTGTGCTTGCGTGTCTACGTCAATGAAGACGCAAGACCCTGTCCCGGTCATTCTAGCAAGACCCCAGCGGCTTAACCACTGCAGTGCCTCATCAACCTGCGGATATAGCATGCGCGCTATTGCTTCGCAGTTGTTTAATGAGCCTGTCTCTAAAAAGCGCGCTATTGTGATCGGAGTTGAGTTCCGTGTCAAATCCGGATGTGAAAATATTTCTCGAGTACTGATCTGGCAATCCGGCTGGATCACCACAAACCACCGCTGCGGCAGCGTAAGCGGCACCAACTGCTCGCCCACGCCTTCTGCCCAAGCGGACTGTCCATGAACAAAAACGGGCACGTCGGCACCCAATTCAAGGCCTAATGTTGCGAGTTCCGTTAACGACAAACCTGTGCCCCAGAGCAAATTCAAACCTACCAGGGTCGTCGCCGCATCGGAACTGCCCCCACCGAGTCCGGCGCCGCTGGGGACCCGCTTGCAGAGCTGAATGTTCGCACCAGCCGCACAGCCCGTGAGCGCCGCCAGTTTTTGAGCCGCTTGATAGACAAGATTATCTTCTGCAGCAACCCCACTCAGGGCACTCACCTGCAAAGAATCAGCACTCGCAAACGTGATCTGATCAGCATAATCGAGCAGCTGAAACGCCGTTTGTAGCTCATGATAACCATCTGCGCGCCGCCCAGTGATAGTCAGGCACAAATTCAACTTGCAGGGCGCTGGCAATTGAAATTTCAATAGTGCCACGCTTTGACAACCAGAAGCAGCTTCATTTCTGCACGCTGTAGTTGTATTTTTTGCGGACCGAGCACACCCTGACGACGAATCAGCACGTCCCAGCCGAGTTGTTGAAAGCCATCATCAATGGTCTTGAATCGCTGTCCTGGGGCCGGGATACCGCGCACCCAATAGCGCATGGGTGATACCGGCAAAGCATAGCCGAGGGCAGCTAGTGCCAGCGCTTCCGGGCTGTTCGCCTGCTGGGGATTGCCATCTCCAAGATCCAGCGTGGCGCCTTCCATCGAGCCTGAGATATGACCCACGGTAATCCCCAGCGGGCCATACAGGCTAATCGTGTATCGATCAGACTCTTGTACCCAGAAAATACTGAGATTGCCGCTATGGCCAGCAGAGGCGATGCCCAGCTTGCCATCGAGCGACCAGTTCGAGGCTGCCGCCAACGAGCCTAGGGGTACGGCGCGAGTTGCACAGCCGCTGAGCAGCAGTAGACCCAGAGCCAAGCAGCAGATAACAGACCAATGGCGGGGCATCAATTTCACGGTTGGGTAAATCGCTCTATCACCTGATTCAAGGGTCCACTGTCAGGCACCAGTTCAAGGGCCTTATTCCATATCTCCAGCGCCTCAGCCTGCTCTCCCAGCATCCATAACACTTCACCTAAATGCGCCGCCACCTCGTCATTTTCAAATAACGCTAAGGCTCGGCGTAACAGGATCACCGCCTCTTCATAATTCTGCAAACGGTACTGCACCCATCCCAGGCTGTCGATAAAGGCAGCCTCCTGCGGTTTAATCTGCAATGCGCGCTGAATCAGTGCCAACGCCTCAGCATAACGGTCGGTTTGATCTGCCAGACTATAACCCAGCGCGTTCATCGCATCGGCATTTTCCGGGTCCAAGACCAGCACCCGCAGCAGGTCACGCTCCAGAATATCCAGCCGGTCGAAACGCTCACCGGCCATGGCCCGATAGTACAACAGCTCAATGTTGTCAGGGTCTTGCGCAATAATATGATCCAACAGAGCAAACAGCTCATCGCCCAATCCATACTCGCCCAGCAATTGGACCTCGATCATAATCAGTGGCTGAAAATGCTCGGGGTGATCACGCCTCTGCTTAGCCAGGTGCTTCAATGCCTCTGAAGTTCGTTGCTGATCAATCAAAATGCTCGCTATTCGCGCCTGGGCCGGCAGGTATTCATACCCTCCACCTGCCAGCTTGTATTCACGCAAGGCAGTCACCCAGTCATTTTCTTGCTCGGCAACATTGCCAAGGTAAAAATGCGCCTCACCGACGCGCTGATCCCAGCGCAACATTTGCATCAGGTATTCTTGCGCAACACGGAAATGGTCCTGCTCAAGGGCTATCAAAGCCAGCGCAAGCAAGATGTCTCCGTCTTTTGGCGTCTGTTTCAGAACCAATTCATATTGTTGCCGCGCGTCCTCCAGGCGATCTGATTCGAACAACAAGCGGGCGTATATCAGGCGCGTGCGCCGATTGTCTTCCTGAGAGTCCAGCCGAGCCGCCAAAAAACGCAAGGCTTGGGGCACCCGATCGCTGTTCTTGAGGATATTGACCTTGAGAATCACAATGTTGACGTTGGACTCACTGAGCAGCAGTCGGTCGGTAATCTCTAGGGCCTCAGCAAAGCGACCGTTCTGCTCCAGCAAAACCGCTTGGGAAAACAGTAACTGCGAGTCGGCAGGATAGTCCTGTAGCATCCGATCGACGGCAGCGAGCAGTCCATCTCGCGCTGACTGGTCTAGCTCGGCAGAGTGATAAGCAAAAACATCAAAATTCGCGACCCCGCCAAGGGCACGAATCGCAGCCATGTGCACAATGGCCTGCTCCAGATCACCAACCCGGATGAGCTGGCTGGCCGCTTGCCGCTGCGCATCCAGACTGTCGGGCTCAACCTCAACCCAAATTCGGGCAGCAGCCAGCGCCGCAGCGTCGTCTTGGAGGTAGACCGCCAGACGGGTGGCGCGGCTTGCGACACCCGGATCACGAGTTTCAACCGCCATCTCCAGATACTTTTCCATCGCTGTGGCGAAATCACCGCGATACCCCGCCACTTCCGCGACCAGCAACTGATACAGCGAGTCCTGAGGAAAGGCGGCCACCGGATACTCTAGCGGCGCTTGCTCGACAGCTGGTTTGCTAAGACTCAGTGCCGGGGGCACGGATTCCGCACCCTGTACCTCACTCGCCTCCCGCGGCGAGCTCACACAGCCGGCCAGTAGCGCCGTCAAGAACACCATCAACAATCTGAGTGACGGTAGTTTGGAGGCCTGTAAGAAGCTATTCACAATAGTTTTATCCAATAATTATGGCTCTACATGGGTACGACAGCCTACGGCAGCAGCACAATTGACTGGTCGACATCGCGACAATGCCTATATTCAATACCGTAACCAACGTACAATAGGTCATTCAGCATCACCTAGGCTTTGCATTGTCGGTGTGATGCATTGACGACCGAAGCAATTGTTAGACACTTTGACAGATTAATTAGTACGTAAACAGCGTGTCGGGGTTCATTTTTCTTTTCCCGGAATACCGGATCCGCGCGCAACTGGCGGGCAGCGGTGCTTCAACGACCTTGACCACGCCAAGATGACAGGACACTGGCTAAACACCCATGGATTTATTGATTGTCGGAATCAATCATCACACCGCGCCGATCGCCCTGCGCGAGAAGATTGCATTCACCTCGAGCCAACTGGCACATGCCCTGACCGCGCTGAAAGCCCGTGCCGGATTGCAGGAGCTTGCCATCTTGTCGACCTGTAATCGCACTGAAATTTATGCCGTTCACGCCTACAACGCGCCTGAGACCATCATCCATTGGCTTGCTGACTACCACCAACTGCCAGCTGAAATGTTGAAGGACAGTATTTACACCTATTGGGGGCACAGCTCGATCAAACATATCATGCGAGTCGCCGCCGGCCTTGACTCTATGATTTTGGGTGAACCACAGATTTTGGGGCAAATGAAAGACTGTTTCAATCATGCACAGGACCATCAGGTCATGGGCGCTGAACTCAACCGGTTATGCCAGAACACCTACCATGTAGCCAAGCATATTCGATCAACCACGGCTATCGGCCAAAACCCGACCTCTGTTGCATCCACTTCGGTGGTCTTGGCCGCACAGCTGTTCGCTGACATTGCCGACTGTAACGCCTTGCTGATCGGGGCTGGCGAAACCATTGGTTTGGTGGCCAGGCATCTGAAAAATGCCGGCGTCAAAAAACTCGTCATCGCCAACCGAACACTGCCCAATGCTCAACAATTAGCAACGGAGCTATCAGCCACCGCCACCGACTTGACCGACATTCCTGCGCAGTTGGCTCACGCGGATATTGTGATTTCCGCAACGGCCAGTGAAACCCCGGTGCTGGTGAAATCCACGGTTGAGAACGCGCTGAAATCCCGTCGCCATAAACCCATCTTCATGGTAGATCTGGCTGTTCCTCGGGATATCGAACCAGAAGTCGACGAACTCAGCGATATCTATTTGTACAGTGTCGACGACTTGCAAAAAATTATTTCTGCGAATCTGAGCAGTCGTCAGGAAGCGGCACTTGAAGCCGAGGCCATTATTGAACAAGCGGTCAAAGATTTTCAGCACCAGCACAAATCACGCCAAGCCGTCGATATGCTCAAACGCTTTCGTCAACGGCATGAAAACATCAAGTCCGTCGAATTAAGTAAGGCATTGCAGCGCCTCAACAAGGGCGATGCGCCCGCTGACGTATTGACCAGCCTCGCGAATCAGCTGACCAACAAAATCATTCATACACCTAGCATTCAACTCAAACAGGCGAGTGCCGAGGGGCGGGAAGATATGCTCACGGCCGTTGAAGACTTGTTTCAACTTGGCGACGACGATCAGAGCCTGGACACCTAAACCATGAAAGCATCACTCAAAGTTAAACTCGACCAGCTGCTCGAACGCTATGATGACCTAGCGGCGCTACTCAGCGACAGCGAGACCATTGCCGACCAGAATTTGTACAGAGGCTATTCGAAAGAATATGCGGAAATTGAGCCTGTCGTGCTTTGTTATCGCCGTTACGAACAAACTGATGCCGAGCTGGCAGAGGCGCGACTGATGGCCAGCGACAGCGATCCTGAAATACGTGCGATGGCAGACGACGAGTTACAGAAGCTCGAGGCAGATATCACGACCCTCGACTCGGAACTGCAGCGACTGCTACTGCCGCAAGACCCGAATGATTCGCATAATATCTTTTTAGAGATCCGCGCCGGTACCGGTGGTGATGAAGCTGCGATATTCGCCGGTGATCTGCTGCGCATGTACCAACGGTTCGCCGAGAACCAAAATTGGAAACTCGAGATTCTCAACGAACGCAGTGGCGATCACGGTGGCTATAAAGAAATCATCAGCCGAATCGAGGGCAAAAATGTCTATGGTCTGCTCAAATTTGAGTCTGGCACCCATCGAGTGCAACGCGTGCCTCAGACAGAATCGCAGGGCCGAATCCATACCTCGGCTTGCACGGTTGCGGTGATGCCGGAGGTCGAGGCACTGGATGAAATTGAAATTTCCAAGAGTGACTTGCGGGTCGATACCTACCGCGCATCCGGAGCCGGCGGTCAGCATATTAACAAGACGGATTCAGCGGTGCGGTTGACCCACATCCCCACCGGGATTGTCGTCGAGTGTCAGGACGAACGCTCGCAACACAAAAACAAGGCGCGCGCCATGAGCCTGTTACAAGCCAAGATCATGACCCAAGCCCAACAGGCGCAAGACGATGCGCAGGCCGCTACCCGCCGCAACCTAGTGGGCAGCGGCGATCGGTCAGAAAAAATTCGGACCTATAACTTTCCCGATAGTCGCGTCACAGATCATCGCATCAACCTGACGTTACATCGTTTGGCACAAACCATGGCAGGCGATTTGTCACCGATCCTCGACCAATTGGTACAAGAGTATCAAGCCGACTTGCTGAGTGCCTTGAGCTCAGATACCGATGACTAACAGCGCAACGCCTTTGACGGTTGGCCAAGCATTACAACGGGGCTCGGTCCTGTCTCAGGCTAGCGACAGTCCCCAATTGGACTGCCAACTGTTGCTGGGACGAGTGGTTGAGCAAGGTCACGCCTGGCTGATAACACACACCTTGGAGACCTTAACTGAGAACCAAGCAAACGCCTTCGAAGCACTGCTACACCGACGTTTACAGGGCGAACCTATAGCCTACCTGCTCGGCACTCAGGGCTTTTGGGACATGGATCTGGTTGTCAATTCGGCGACCTTGATTCCCAGACCAGAAACCGAACTACTGGTTGAGCTGTTGCTGTCCTTGCCGAAGGATCCCGCCATACGACTACTCGATCTCGGTACTGGTACCGGCGCCATCGCTATCGCCATTCAGCGTGAACGACCAAACTGGACCGTCTATGGCGCAGATCGCAGCGCGGCGGCTCTGGCCGTAGCGCAAGGCAATGCAAAAACTTGGCACCCGCCGGGCATAACATTCATTCAGGCCGATTGGCTTGGCCCCATACGTTCCGCCAGCTTCGATGTCATTGTCGCTAACCCGCCCTATATTGAACCACTGGATACCCACCTGACACAGTTGCGGTATGAACCCCGCCAAGCTTTGGTCGCTGATGATGCTGGCTATGCTGATCTGCATGCCATCATGCAGCAGGCCACTCGCTGTCTACGGCCTAACGGCCACCTGCTGCTAGAGCACGGCTTTGATCAGCAGACGCATCTTGAGCGGCGACTGCTGGCATGGGGATTTGTCAATATCCAGCTATTTGACGACCTTAATCACCAGCCTCGGGCCATCATGGCGATGTGGCCAGGAACCGAATCCCGTGAGGAAACGCCGGCATGAATGATACCGACTTGCTTCGTTACAACCGCCAGCTGATGCTGCCCGAGATCGATATCAGCGGTCAGGAAAAGCTTTTAGAGAGCACCGTCTTGATCATTGGTATGGGTGGCCTCGGGAGCCCCGTGGCTTTATATCTGGCAGCGGCAGGTGTTGGCCATCTGATCATCGCGGACGACGATTATGTGGAACTGAGTAATCTACAACGCCAGATCGCACACACCACTGAGCGCCTTGGCCAACTCAAAGTCGATTCAGCCGAGGTCAGCATCTTAGCCCTGAATCCTGCCATTAAAGTCACCAAAATCAGCCAGCGCCTCGACGCGCAAACACTGCAAACATGGCTTGCTCAGGTCGACCTGGTCGTCGACGCCACCGACAATTTCGCTACTCGCTTCGTCATCAACGACACCTGCGTGGCGACCCGCACACCGCTGGTCTCTGGCGCGGCGGTGCAATTGCAGGGACAGGTCATGGTCTATGACCCGACCCGACCCGAGTCAGCCTGCTATCGATGTTTGTATCAAGTGAGCAGTAATGATGCGCCGAGCTGCGCGGAGAACGGTGTTGCAGCGCCGGTGGTGGGTATCATCGGGACCATCCAGGCTTTGGAAGCCATGAAGTTACTGGCCGGATTTGGCACGACGCTCGCTGGCTCTCTACTGGTATTCGATGCCAAGCAAATGGAATGGCGCAAACTGCGTCTGCAAAAAAACCCCGATTGCCCTACCTGCGGCAGGGGCTGATTCTTCGAGGGTGTAACTGCGCCCTGCCTCAGCTTTGAAACTCGCCTTTGGCCTGCAGGTCAGCATGGTACGATGAGCGCACCAGCGGGCCGCTGGCGACATGGCTGAAGCCCATCTTTTGGCCAATTTCAGCCAATTCAGCAAATTCATCCGGGTGCACATAGCGCTCAACCGCCAGATGATCGCGACTGGGCTGCAAATACTGCCCAAGGGTGAGCATATTCACGTCGTGACGGCGTAAGTCAGCCATGACTTCCTGCACTTCTTCGAGGGTTTCACCCAGACCCAGCATCAATCCTGACTTGGTAGGTACTTGAGGTTGAATCGCCTTGAATTGTTGCAGCAGTTTCAATGACCAGGCGTAATCAGCGCCAGGGCGAGCTTTTTTATATAAGCGCGGCACTGTTTCAAGATTATGATTGAACACATCAGGCGGCTCGACACCGAGTTTTTCGAGCGCTATTGCCATTCGGCCACGAAAGTCCGGCACCAACACTTCAATGCGCGTCGCTGGCGATTGCTGGCGAATCTCGCGGATACAGTCAACAAAATGGCCAGCCCCACTGTCTTTCAAATCATCACGATCTACCGACGTGACCACCACATATTTGAGCTGCAATTCCATGACGGCTTCGGCCAGCTGTCGAGGTTCATCCACATCCAATATATTGGGTTTACCGTGCGCCACATCGCAGAAAGGACAACGACGGGTACAGATTTCACCCATAATCATAAACGTCGCCGTGCCATGAGAAAAACATTCCGATAGATTCGGGCAGGAGGCCTCCTCGCAGACCGACGCCAGCTTACGGCTCCGGAGAATTCCCTTGATCCGGTTCACCTCGTGACTCGAGCGAATTCGCACGCGAATCCAATCCGGTTTACGCAGGAATGTTTCTGTCGGGATCACCTTGACCGGGATTCGTCGGACCTTGTCGGCGCCTCGCAGTTTCTCACCTTCTATCAATGTATTGCGTTCGTCTCTGGCCACGGTGATCTCTACGTCAAAAGGGTTTGTACTGCTTTGTGGCTTGGTTGGACCATGCCTGTCGTGCAACTTGAATCATACCCGAATCGCGCTATCAAGTGTGATGTGAGTTGGTTTGCCAGTGTGCCTATATCCGCCTCGATGCCCAGGTCCTGTGTGCGACACACCTCCAGACCTGGATAACCACACGGGTTAATGCGCTCAAACGGCGTCAGGTCCATATCCACATTCAAACTCAAACCGTGGTAACTGCAGCCCTTGCGAATCCGCAATCCGAGCGCCGCAACCTTACGCCCATCTACATAAACCCCCGGCGCATCACGGCGCGCAACAGCCGCGACAGAATAGTCTGACAACAGGTCAATAATTGCGCTCTCAATCGCCGAGACCAGATCTCGCACACCAAAGCCCATGCGTCGCAGGTCAAATAAAAGATAGCCAACCAGCTGACCCGGGCCATGATAGGTGACTTGACCACCCCGGTCAGTTTTGACAACCGGGATATCACCGGCCCCGAGGATATGTTCTGGCTTGCCAGCCTGGCCGAGCGTCAACACGGGCGAGTGCACCAGCCACCAAAGCTCATCGGCGGTTTCCGTATCTCGGGTATCAGTGAAATCACGCATGGCTTGCCAAGTCGTCGCGTAATCCTGCAACCCCACAGCGAGGCCATGGCGAATATTGAGGATGGTCATCGGCTAGAGCACCATATGAACCCAACTATGGGTTTTGAGTTCCGCGAACATCGCTTTTAGCTGCGGCTCACCGGTGGCAATAAATTGCACCGTAACTGCCGTATAGTTTCCCTTGCGACTCGGGCGCTCTTTGACCTTGTCCGATGATACGGTGGCGTCATAGCCCTGCAGGATCGTCACGACCCGCGCAACCAGCTCTGGGTGGCTATTGGCGACAACCTTGATCGGATAGCTGCAGGGAAATTCGATCACAGGTGCAGACGTAGATTCTTCGTTCATAGCGTTATCCGCATCAATTTTCCGGCCGATGATAGCATGCCTGACTAGACCAGTTTCAACGGGTCACCGCTGAACAACTGCAGCAGTAACAATGCCAAAGTGTCCCATAGGCGCCGGAAAAAACCTGCTTCGTCAATCTTTGACAATGCCACCAGAGGCGCCTCATAGACCGTGGCCCCATCAAGGCTGACCGTGAGCTGCCCCAGTGTTTGATCTTCGATAATCGGCGCTTGCATGACCCGATCTATATCCATGCTCGCCGTCAAGCGGTCTTTCGTACCCCGCGGTATTGTTATAGAAACCTTGTTTGCCAGACCCATGTGAATATTGGATTTCTCACCACCCCAGACACGTACCTCATTCAACGACTCACGAGCGGCGTAAAGATGCAGTGTTTCGTAGTATCGAAACCCATAGGTCAGGAGTTTTTGACTCTCTACAGCTCTCGCTTCCTCTGACTGAGCACCCATAACGACAGAAACCAGGCGCATGCCGTCGCGCACAGCAGACGCCACCAAACAATACCCCGCCGCCTCAGTATGCCCTGTCTTTACACCGTCAACAGACTTATCTCGCCACAACAACAAGTTTCGATTTGGCTGACGAATGTCGTTATAGCTGAAATATTTTTCGGAATATAAGCCATAATGTTTCGGATGATCTTTGATTAGCGCGACCGTCAGACGCGCCAAATCAGATGCCGTCGTATAGTGCTCCTCATCGGGCAGACCGGTGGCATTAACAAAGTGTGTATCCACCATACCTAGAAGTTTGGCTTGCTGATTCATAATGGCCGCAAATGCATCTTCGCTGCCGGCAATATGCTCTGCCAGCGCCACACTTGCATCGTTACCAGACTGAATAATGACACCGCTCATCAAGTCGCCCGCCTTGACCTTCGTGCCTTCCCGGATGAACATTCGCGAACCTTCCATACGCCAGGCTTTAACACTGACGTCAACCTCTTCGTCTTCCGCCAGAGTCCCCTGGTCGAGTACCTGGGCGACGATATAACTGGTCATGATCTTCGTTAGGCTTGCGGGGGGTAAGCGCTGCTGGCTATTGAACTCAACCAGAACCTCACCACTATCAGCGTCCATCAACAGATAGCCAGAAGCTGCCAATTGTGGTGGAGCAGGAATGATCTGGGGGCTCGCGACTAACAGGCTCGAGATGAGCGACAACCCAACGAACATTAAATATTTCTGAATCATGAATTTCCTATTTAACTATCTGATATTAAATTACGGCGTTTAAACTATTCCACTTTGACCTGAATCGGCGTCCCTAATTTTTGATCCTGAACTAACTGTGCGATCTCGTCTCGGCTCACTGTTGTGCCAATAGGACCGAGCCAAACTTTGTGCAAAACTGTCTCAGCAATCTCACTTTGCAATATTCGTGCGTCAACCGTAAAGCCATTTAGGACCATGAGATCATTGATCGTCGCCAAAAGTTGTTCTGCACCTGTGATTTTAGAGAAAGCACCCACTTGTAAGTAAAACGATTCGTGATGCTCCGTTAGCACCGCCTGATCGGGATAATTTTCGGCATCTATTGCTTCGACCACAACAGGGGCTGTCCCTTGCTCGGCAAAACCTAGCTGCAGTGCAGTTGCATAGGACAAATCAATGACTCGGTCTGAATGGAAGGGCCCTCGATCATTGACCCTGACGATGACCTTGCGACCATTATCGAGATTGGTAACCCTGACGATACTCGGCAGCGGCAAGGCCTTATGTGCGGCTGTCACCTGATACATGTCATAAACTTCGCCATTAGACGTCAGACGACCATGAAATTTTTTACCGTACCAGGAGGCAATACCGATTTCCACATAGCCCAAACTGCTGGGCATGACGGTATACGTCTTGTCAAAAACCACATAAGGGCTTCTGTTGCCACGAGTATGACTCGTTAATGGCCCGGACCCTAAATCAGGCAGCGGCGCCTGAGGACGCGGCGCTACGACTGGCACCACACAACCCGACAGAAGCGCCGCGATAAGTATCGCAGTCAAGATTGATTTAGCTGAAGCCATCATGAGCAACCACTGATATCCATTAATTATTCTAACGAGTTGACCCGCTCGCCAAATCCTGTGCTTTCAGCTGCTCGCTTAACTGAAATACCGCCATAGCGTACAGCTTACTGTGATTATAACGCGTAATGACGTAGAAATTTTGAAAGCCCAGCCAAACTTCCGCGCCGTGTTTGCCATTGAGCTGCATCGGCGAAACCATAGTATTCAGATCACTTGATGCGCCAGAAAGTGACAAGCCCAGCTTGCCTAGCGCCAATAAACTCATGGTCGGCTTCAAGTCCACATTATACACATCCGCTAGACTGGATGGGGCGGAGGACTTCGCATTATCCGTGATAGCGCCGCGAACGGTGACCAACTCGCCAGCTTGCCAACCATGCATTGCCAGGTAATTCGCCACACTGCCGACAGCATCCACTGGGTTATCCCAAATATCCCGTTTGCCGTCAGCATCAAAATCAACCGCATAGTGCCGATAGCTACTGGATATAAATTGGCCATAGCCCATTGCCCCAGCATAAGACCCCAGCGGCAGCAACGGGTCGAGCTGCTCTTCTCGAGCCAGAAGTAAAAAATGCTTCAACTCAGAAAGGAAAAATTTGCTCCGTGGCGGATAATCAAATGCCAGCGTCGCCAGCGCATCAAGCACCCGATAGCTGCCCTTGTTCGAGCCGTACATGGTCTCAACACCGATAATCGCAGCGATAACTTCTGGTGGCACACCATACTGTTGCTGCGCACGGGCTAGCGCTTGACCTTGCTGAACCATGAATTCCCGACCTTCCTTGACGCGACGCGCTGTCAAGAAGATATCTTGATACTCTTTCCAGGTCAGTACTTTTTCGGCGGGCCGAGAAATGGCGTCGATGATGGTTTGTTTGTAACTTGCAGCAGCGATGATCGGCGCGAGTTCCGCCGCACTAAAGCCTTCCGTTGCCACCAAATCCTGCACGAAGGCCTGCACTTCGACACGTTCAAGGTACTCCGCCTGCGTGGCTCCAACTGACATCAGGCTCGCCAGCAAAAACACACTGATGTATTTGATGACCCTAGCCAACCTCAGTGATTGAGTTTTAATGAAACTTGATTTCATGATCCTCCGTTATCTACATAGTCAGTTATATTCATGATCAGTTATATTCATGATCAGTTGTATTCTTGCTCGCTCGATAAATCATCACTTCAGCAACGCGATTGTCTATCTGGACTCATAGGGTAATTCGACGATGCGAATGGATAGACATCAAGATACCAAAACCGGCAAATAGCGTCAGAATCGATGTGCCGCCAAAGCTCACCAGCGGCAATGGCACACCAACAACCGGCAAAATACCGCTCACCATGCCTATATTAACGAACACATAGACAAAAAACGTGAAGACGATGCTACCGGAAAGTAATCGCCCAAACGTGTCTTGAGCCTCAACCGCCATCACCACGCCACGGGCGGCGAGCAAAATATATAACGCCAGCAGGGCAAGAACGCCTATAAGACCTAACTCTTCAGCCAGCACCGCAATGATGAAATCTGTCTGACTCTCAGGCAGAAAATCCAGGTGGGACTGGGTCCCTTGAAACAGCCCCTTGCCGAACAATCCACCGGAACCGATTGCAGTCTTCGATTGGATGATGTTCCAGCCCGAGCCCAAGGGATCACTCTCCGGGTTAAACAACATCAAGACCCGTTGCCGCTGATAATCTCGCATCACAAACCAGAGCGCGGGCGCCGCCATCACAGCCAATGCCATCACACTGAAAACATAGCGCCAGGGCACACCTGCGAGCAATATGACGAGCAATCCCGCCGCGCAGATAAGCAGACCTGTACCTAGGTCTGGCTGCACGCCGATCAACACCACAGGCAGCGCGATCATTATCGCCGCCCAGAACAGGTGTTTGGCTTTTGGCGGCATGTGTCGTTCGTGAAAATACCAGGCAAGAATCATCGGCACAACGAGCTTCATGATTTCAGAAGGTTGGAAATTGATGACCCCTGGAATACGCAACCAGCGCGCCGAACCGTTCACCTCATAGCCGAAGAATAAGACCATGATCAGCAACGCGATACCGAGCAAATATAACCAGGGAGCAGCTCGCAAGTAGAACACTGGTGGAATTTGCGCCATCGTTATCATGACTAACGAGGCGACCCCCAGTTTAAATAATTGCGAGACGATCGGCCCACTCTCACGACCTACGGCAGAATACAGCACCACCAAACCATAGCTGCAGATCGTCACCAATAATGCGAGGATGATGACATCAATATGAAACTTGCGACTCAACCAACTATAACGAGATTGAGAGAAACTGCCTCCCGGCAATCGGCGAACAAAATCATTACTCATTGACTCATTACCTCAAGCTCGGCTGCTGCACGGATTTCGATACTAATTCGGCGCGCATCTCGAGCTCAGATGCAGACTCATAGTCGCGTAAATAGTAGTCGAGTACTTTGCGTGCTATTGGTGCCGCGAACTCACTGCCACCGCCACCATTTTCAACCATCACAGCAAGCGCAATGGTTGGCTTCTCAAGTGGTGCGAAAGCAACGAACCAGGCATTTTTCCGTTGCCGCTCTTCTAACTCATCCGCGTCATAAAGTTCACCCTGAGCGATTTCAACAATTTGTGCCGTTCCCGATTTGCCGGCCATTTGATAGGAAATATCTCGCCCTATGTAAGCCCATGCAGTACCGTTTTCACCCCACTCCTGGTCGCCGCGGTGCACAACCATTCTCATGGACTCAATAATCAGATCCCAATAGGCTGCGGCTATCTGATCGATATCAGGCAATAGCTGTTCCTTGGAATCTGGCATCAGCTGACTGCTGGATTTGAGCATCCGCGGCGAGACCACCTTGCCTCGATTGGCTAGAATGGCCACCGCCGTCGCCAACTGCAGTGGCGTCACTAGAATATCACCCTGGCCAATACCAATGTTGACGGTGTCGCCGGGGAACCAGACCTCACCCCGAGCTCGCTTTTTCCATTCCCTGGAGGGTAGCAAACCGCTACGCGCTTCCGGCAAATCCACGGCGGTATTTATTCCGAAGCCAAACGGGCTGAGATGGTCGTAGACGCGATCAATCCCGAGCTTCACGGCCAGTTGATAGAAAAATACATTGCAAGACCGATAGATTGCCTTCTGCAGATTCACAAGACCATGGCCGCCACGGCCATCTATTTTCCAGTTCCAATCACGGTACAAACGAGAATTGTTGGGCAACTGGTAAGCGCCCGGGTCATCGATAACATAGTCTGGCGTGATAACGCCGGTCACTAGCCCTGCTAAGCCAATAAACGGTTTAATGGTCGAACCTGGCTCGTATTGGCCCTGGATGGCCCGATTGAACAAAGGCACATCAATGGAATCACGCAAAGCCGCATAGCTTGCATGATCAATACCAGCAACGAATAAATTAGGATCATAAGAGGGGTTGCTCACCAGCGCCAAGATGCCTCCGGTACTGGGTTCAATGGCGACTATCGCACCGCGCTGAGCACCCAGCGCAGCGCTCGCTACGCGCTGTAAACCCGCATCCACATGCAGTATCAAATCAGCGCCGGGCACCGACGGGGTGGCATCAATGACATTCATGATACGACCCCGTGCGTTGATTTCTACCTGCTGGTTCCCCACTTTGCCGAGCAACTGATCCTCATAGAATCGCTCCACGCCAACTTTACCCAGATGGTTAGTCCCTGAGTAAGCCCTGACATCGATGTTCTGCAAATCATTTTCATTGATTCTACGAACGGAACCAACAGCATGGGCCATCAACGCACTTAAGGGATAGTGCCTGACCAAGCGGGCCTCGACATCGACACCGGGTATCGCATGGCGATCAACGCTGATTTTGGCGATCTCTTCTGGCGTGAGGCGAAACAACAGAGGCACTGGCTCAAACGGCCGCTGGCGTCTTGCCAATCGGCGGCGAAACGCTTTAATGTCGTCCGCACTCACGTCGACGATGGTAGCGAGTGCCGCTAGGGTTTCCTCAAGATCTACAACTCGCTCCTTCGTAATTGTCAGACTATAGGAAGGTACATTGTCGGCGATCAGCTCACCGTGTCGGTCATAGATCAAACCGCGAATAGGCGCGACGGGTTGCAGCTGAATACGATTGCGATCCGACAGAGTTGTGTAGACATCGTGCTGGATAATCTGCAGATAAAACATACGGGCTATCAGAATGAGCGTCAAAAGGGCCAACAAGACGCATCCCACGACGATCCGATCAGAGAAGATCTGGCTCTCCCTCGAATGATCTTTTAGCGCTAGTGGTTCAGCCATGCCGCGTCCAGCTACTTGTGGTAAGGATGATTATTAATGACAGCCCAAGCCCGATAAAGTTGCTCGGCCAGTAGAACTCTGACTAAAAAGTGCGGAAATGTGAGCTTCGACAGCGACCAGCAATCATCTGCTCGCGCCAAACACGCATCGCTCAAGCCATCAGGTCCGCCCACCATCAACTGTAAGTGACTGGTGCGGCTAGTCCATTTCTGAATGTTGCTTGCCAGATCCTGAGTACTCCAACCGTCACCGCGGCTATCCAGGGCGATAACATGGGCCTCTGGCTTCAGCAAGGCGAGCATGCGTTTACCTTCTTCGTTCTTTAATTTGACCACCGACTCATTCTTACCCCGGTGGGCGACCGGAATCTCACGCAGTTGCAGCTGCCAATCTCGTGGCAGGCGCTTCTGGTACTCGAGATAACCGGTTTTTGTCCAGTCCGGCGGTCGGGTACCCGCCGCTAGCAACTCAATCAACACAGACCTGAGACCTCACTCTTCCTGGTTTCGAGCCTCACGGCTCTCGGCACTCATGCTCCAGAGTCGTTCAATTTCATAAAATTTACGAGTCTGGGAGAGCATCACATGTACCACCACATCCACAAAGTCTACCAACACCCACTCACCTTCTGCCAAACCCTCAACACCATGGGGTTTGACTCCCAGCTTGAGCATTTCCTCGATAACGTTGTTCGCGAGCGACTTGACATGCCGACTCGACGTGCCCGTGGCGACGATCATGTAGTCTGTCACGTCGGTCTGCTTGGTGACATCAATCACCGTGACCTCAAGACCTTTCAAGTCTTCCAGAGCCGCGATGGTAGCGGCTTTCAAATCAACCTTGTCTTTTGCTTGCATGGATTGTGTCTTGCTCCTGCTCTGTGCCTGCATTTTAAGTAGTTTCCGCGTATAACGCCTGCTGGCGAATATAATCAATAACACCTGCCGGCAGCAGGTATTCTATAGGTTGTCCCGCCTTGACCAATTGTCGGATCTGCGTGGCGGATATATCTAACTGAGTGAGCTGTAAATGACAGATCAGACCGGCCGGCTGCGTCAGCAGCTGATCGGCACTAGCTTGTCGTTCATTCACCCACGCTCGCACCCGAGGGTTCAGCGTGAGCTCCGTATAAGGCCGGCGCAACACCACGAGATGGGCCACATCGACAAGTTCCTGCCACCGATACCATTGGTGTATGAGTCCAAATGCATCCGCGCCCATGACCAGCGACAACGACAGGTCAGCGCCAACCTCTTCGCGGATGGATTCTAAGGTGTCCATCATATAGGAGGTGCCGCCGCGAGCGATCTCCCGGCTATCGACCTGCAGATAATCTAACCCCGCAATACCCAGCCGCAACATCTCAAGCCGTTGTTCAGGTTGACTGCCCGGGGACTCCCGGTGGGCCGGGATGCCAACGGGGATCAATTTGACCTGCTCGACACCCAAGGCTTGTCGCACTTCTACCGCCGAGCGTAAGTGGCCAAAATGCACCGGATCGAAGGTGCCACCGAATATCGCGAGCCCCATGTTAATCTCTGCCTCCCGCTCTCAGAATTCGCTTACAGGCGTACCCGACTATCACTGGATCAATATTACCTATCGTCAATTCCGCCTGAGTCCTGTCGCGCCGCGAGCAGACTGTCCGAGATCGCGTATCTGTTGTTTAATAGCGCTAAATAACCGCGGTCCTTTCGCCGCGAATAACCCTGTTATTGTAACTGATTGAGGTAGGTCTCCCTAACCCAGAATCATGCCAATCGTGAACCGTCAATTCTTCGATCAAACTGCTGAGTGTTTGGCAGTAGCGCTGCTGGGGGCCGTTTTGCGCCGCCGCGTGCAGACCAGCCATGGCCCAGTCTGGCTTGCGGCACGCATCATCGAGACGGAAGCTTACTACCGCCACGAACGCGGCAGTCATTCATCGCTGGGCTACACCGAAAAGCGCCGGGCCATGTTTATGCCACCCGGCACCATCTATATGTACTATGCCCGAGGTGCTGACTCCCTGAATTTTTCCGCCGCGGGCCACGGCGATGGCGTCCTGATCAAGTCAGGCTTCCCCCATGCGGACACACTATCGCCTGCCACCAACCTTGCCATCATGCAGCAATTGAATCCGGGCAGTCAGGGCCCACGGCCACCGGCAAGGCTATGCAACGGTCAGACTTTGCTGTGTAAATCCCTAGATCTCAAGGTGCCGGACTGGAATCAGCGCTACCTAAGACGTGACGAGTTTCGCTTGGAAGCCGCCGCACCAGGTCCGCTGTCTTATATTCAATGCCCGCGTATCGGCATCCCGGTGGGCCGCGACCATGAGTTACCCTATCGGTTTGTCGAGCTGCCATACGCTTCTTATGCCACCAGTAATCCACTCACCCGGCGTGGCTGGCGCGAGGGCATCGATTACGTTACGCGGCAGCGGGGCTCAGAAGCTCTCTAGCTCTGCGAGTCCTGCATTCGAATAATCAAGGTCTCCAGATCAGCCAAGCGCGCGAGCGGATTCTTCATCTCCAGCATGCGCTGCTTAAACAGATTCGGTAACGGCAGTAGCTCCGTCAAACGACCGCCGACATCCGTCGCGTCCAAGAAGTCGATGACCAGATTCAAGCTCTGCACAGCCTCATGCTCCAGCAGTGTCTGTAATAAGCTGACGAGATGTTGCTTATCTTCGGGCACAACGGCTAACGCCTCGGTGGGCAGATATTCTATTTGCGCCATCATCAATCGATCTGTCTGCTCATACTGGTCGCGGATGACAAACTTACGGGTACCCTCAATCAGGATGTCGAGCGTGCCGGTCTTACCTTGATCAAAATCCACAAGGGTTGCGAGAGTCCCTGTAAACGCAATAGTAGGCAATTGTTCATCACGATGATTGAGCATCGGCTGTCCCTCTCTGATCATCACGACGCCAAAACCAGAGTTGCTGCGCATGCAAGCGGTGAGCATATCCAGGTAACGGGTTTCAATAATTTGCAACGGTAAGCGCCCGCCGGGAAACAGCACCAGGGGTAAAGGAAAGAGCGGTATTTCGGCCATGTTGCAAGTCTACTTTTTTCTGTCTGTATAAAATGGATGGGGTATTTCCGCGGATGTCCGCTGGTCTGAGCAGAACGCCGTTTGAGCACGACCGCGCAAGATAGATTGTCTATCCTGCCAGCGCTCGCTACACTCGCGCTTTCACCGACGCGCGGACCGCTTCATTGGACATACTACACACTATCACTCTGGCTTTGATTCAAGGCTTAACTGAATTTTTGCCTATCTCAAGCTCTGCCCATCTGATTCTGCCGTTCCAGATTCTTGGCTGGCCTGATCAGGGACTCGCCTTCGACACCGCTGTTCACCTCGGCTCACTCATCGCCGTTGTTTGGTACTTTCGAGTTGAGCTGTTCAATTTGATCAGCGCCACGTTGGCCTACCTGGTTTCGGGCAAACCCACCCAAGACAGCCGCCTGGCCATCAATCTGTTCATCGGCAGCCTGCCCATCATTCCGGTCGGGCTACTGTTGAAAGACGTGGTGGAAATTAACCTGAGATCAATTGCTGTGATTGCCATCACGACTATCGCTTTTGGGCTGCTACTCTTGCTCGCGGACATGAAGGGACGTCAGACCAGGGCCGACACAGAGCTCACCTGGCGGCAGGCTCTGCTTATTGGTTTCGCTCAGTGCTTTGCCCTGGTTCCCGGTACTTCCCGCTCTGGCGTGACAATGACCGCCGCTTTATTCTGTGGCTTCAATCGCGAAAGCGCCTCAAGAATCTCGTTTTTACTCTCGATTCCAGCCATCGCTGGCGCAGCAACACTGAAGACTATCGATCTGGTCAGCAGCGACCTCAGTGTCGACTGGCTGACGCTGGCACTGGGTTGCAGCCTTTCGGCCATCAGCGCTTATGTTTGTATCCGCTTGTTTCTCAATGTCATCAACCAGCTGGGCTTCCTGCCCTTTGTCATCTATCGCTTGGTTCTTGGCACCGCGCTGATTGCCTTGTTGTTATGATGCCAGCCTAGAACGGAATGTCATCGTTGAAATCGTCTTTCGGTGGCGCAGCGTAGTCATTATTCTGCGTATTGCCCTGATTACCGCCGCCCCCATTGTAACCACTATTGCCGTTACCCCGGCTTTGATCATAGCCACCGTCGTTACTGTTGCTACCGTATTCAGGCCGACCACCACCATTGTTGCCACCGCCGTCGCCACGACCGCCGAGCATTTGCATCTCATTGGCAATAATTTCGGTGGTATAGTGTTTCTGACCATCCTTTTCCCACTGGTTGGTTCGCAACGCACCCTCGATATAGACGCTGGAACCTTTCTTCAAATATTGACCAGCGATTTCTGCAAGCCGATTGAAAAAGACAATACGATGCCACTCAGTACGTTCTTGCTGCTGGCCCGAATTTTTATCTTTCCAGGACTCAGTTGTCGCGATGCTGATGTTTGTTACAGCGCTACCGTTTGGCATAGAGCGCGTTTCAGGGTCATTGCCCAGATTACCCACCAAAATAACTTTATTGATACCTCTTGCCATTCTGCTCTCCTCGTTAATTATACTGTCGCGACAATAGCCTATTAAAGGGCTGTTAATCCCTCGCGCTCGAATTCTATCAGCGCATTTTCGTCCAGCTGATCCTTATCAATCTTCAAATAGGCGACTTCCTCACCTTCGAGCAACACAACATCCGTCACGCCTTTAACGGATAATAACGCGTCTGCGACCTCTTTGGCACTGAGTTGCGCGAGTTGACCCAAATGAAACACTCGGCTGCCTAAATTGCCAGTTTTCTTCAGATGCAGTGAAACCAGAAACCAACCGATACAAAGGGCAGCGTTTACGTACAACAAGTGAGTCATATCGCCGGAGGACAGCAGCAAACCACCGAGCGCACCGCCACAAAAGGCGCCGGCGAACTGCGCAGTCGAATAAACACCCATTGCCGTACCTCGGGCACCCGCTGGTGCCGCACGACTCACTAGCGCAGGCAATATGACTTCTAGCAGGTTGAACGCCATGAAAAACACTGCCATTGCGATGAGTACTGGGTAGAAATTCTGAACGTTTACGAACAGCAACATTGACAGCGTAAAGCCACCAATCATCAGCAGCAGCATACTTTTGGTCAAGGCGGGTTTATCCGAGAGCCACATAAACGGCCCCATCAACACAAAGGTCGTTAGCAACAAGCCAAAGTAAACCAGGGAATGATCGGCAGTCTGGATTTCACCGGTCCCTGTTAAGAGCGCAGGAAACACCAGAAAACCTGACATCAGCAGGTAATGCAGCATAAACACGCCCAGCACCATGCGGCGCAGATCGGGGCTCGCTGTAATCTCCAGCAACCGCTCAGGCCGAAGACCAATTTCAGGATTGCGGACCACCAACTTCGCATCTGGAATAAAGGTGAACAGCACCACAATGCCGACCACCCCACTGATCGCGGCAAAATAGAAAATTCCCGCCAATCCAGCCTGTACAAACACCACCGGACCCGCCACCAGAGCAACGGCGAAACTGGCCCCGATACTGATGCCCACGATTGCCATAGCCTTAGATCGTTGGTCGACCCGCGTGACATCTGATAGCAACGCCAACAAGGCGCTGGCAATAGCACCACAACCCTGGAGCAGCCGGCCCACAATCACACCGATGATCGTATCGGCATTAGCGGCAACTAAACTGCCGAGGATAAACATCAACAGCCCGGCCAGAATGATGGGTTTGCGGCCGAATTTATCCGACAGCAACCCCATTGGAATCTGCAATACCGCCTGCGACAAGCCATAAACGCCCAGCGCCAAACCGATCAGCAGTGGTGTCGACAAGGCCAAGTCAGCGCCCACCGCTGGGAGTACCGGCAGAATCATAAAAAGACCCAGCATTCTAATAATATAAAGCAAGCCAATCGAGATTGCGGCGCGCAATTCCTGTTTATTCATAAAATGATTCGGTTTATGGCGACGAAAGCATCACTGTAGAGTTGCGGTGGGTATGTCAAACATAGGACAATCCGGTCGTCGCGGATGATAGCAAACTCCAGCTTCTACTGACACTCGAATGAATCGATCTCTGAGTAAACTTACAGCATATTCTCGCGGTCAGGCTGTTAGTATACCCACACCTCACTGAGTACGTTTTTCCTCATGGACACTATTTCTATCCGTGGCGCCAGGACACATAACCTGGCTAATATCGATCTGGATATTCCCAGAAACAAACTGGTCATCATTACTGGTCTGTCTGGCTCGGGAAAATCCTCCTTGGCGTTCGATACCCTCTACGCTGAAGGCCAAAGACGTTACGTTGAGTCACTCTCTGCCTATGCTCGCCAATTTTTATCACTGATGGAGAAGCCTGACGTTGACCATATCGACGGCCTGTCGCCAGCAATCTCTATCGAGCAAAAATCGACTAACCATAATCCGCGGTCGACCGTGGGCACCATTACTGAAATTTACGATTATCTGCGGCTACTGTTCGCGCGAGTCGGCGAACCTCATTGCCCACAGCATGGTCGACGCCTGGAAGCCCAGACTATCAGTCAAATGGTTGACCAGGTTATGGCGATTCCCGAAGGCACGGGCCTGCTACTGTTGGCACCGGTAATCAAGGCACGCAAGGGCGAGCACCTGCATCTGTTCAGCCAGCTGCGCGCCCAGGGATTTGTTCGCGCTCGAATTGATGGCATCGTTGCGGATCTAGACGATTTACCCGATCTGGACAAAAATAAGCTGCATACGATCGAGGTTGTGGTCGACCGGTTTCGCGTTCGCGAGGATCTGTTAACTCGCCTCGCGGACTCCTTCGAGACGGCAGTCAACCTATCGGAAGGGCTTGCCGCGATTGCCTATTTGGACGGTGGCCAACCGGACATTGTTTTTTCCTCCCGCTTCGCTTGCCCAGAATGCGGGCACTCGATCACAGAACTCGAACCCAGACTGTTCTCTTTCAACAACCCAGCAGGTGCCTGCCCGGGCTGCGACGGTATTGGCATCAAGCAGTTTTTCGATGTTCAGCAAATTGTCTTCGATGATGAGTTGTCCCTGGCAGAAGGCGCTATTCAGGGCTGGGATCGCCGCAACGTCTACTACTATCAGATGCTAACATCGATCGCGGAACATTTTGAATTTTCGATGACGACACCGTTTGGTGAGCTAAAACCGGATCAGCGCCAGACTATCCTGTACGGCAACGAAGCCGAAATGATCCAGTTTCGTTACATCAACGACAAGGGCGACACCTATACGCGAGCCCACCCCTTTGAAGGCATCGTGCCTAACATGGAGCGCCGTTATCGCGATACCGAGTCGAGCCTGGTTCGCGAAAATTTAGCCAAGTTTATGAGCACGCAACAATGTCCTTCCTGCGCGGGCACGCGCTTGAATCCCGACGCCCGGGCGGTCACCATCAATGGCAGGTCTTTATCTGAAATTACTCATTGGTCTATCAAGGAGACGCTGGATTATTTTTCCACACTGGCACTTCAGGGGCAACGGCAACAGATCGCTGAGAAAATTCTGCAGGAAATTAGCGCCCGCTTACGTTTTCTGATTGATGTTGGTCTGAACTATCTGTCGCTGTCACGAAGCGCAGACACGCTGTCAGGGGGTGAAGCCCAGCGTATTCGGCTTGCTAGCCAAATTGGCGCGGGCCTGGTGGGCGTGATGTACATTCTTGACGAACCGTCGATTGGCTTACACCAACGCGATAACCAGCGACTCCTCAATACCCTGACGCATCTGCGTGACATCGGTAATACAGTGATTGTGGTGGAGCACGATGAAGAAGCCATTCGCGCCGCCGATCACATTGTCGACATCGGCCCCGGCGCGGGCGTTCATGGCGGGCACGTGATCGCCCAAGGTAAGCTCAGCGACATTCTTACCAGTGAGGCGTCGATTACTGGTCAATATCTATCAGGCAAACGTCAGATTGCAGTGCCGGCTCAGCGACAACCCGCGGATCCTGACAAGCAACTCCGTATCTTCGGCGCGCGTGGTAATAACCTGCAAAAGGTAAACCTGAATATTCCCATTGGGTTGATGACTTGCGTAACAGGCGTGTCTGGATCGGGTAAGTCGACGCTGATCAACGGCACCCTATATCCTATTGCGGCCAAGGCGTTAAACGGGGCGACTAATCCTCAGACCGCACCCTTCGATTCTATCCAAGGCATTGAGCATTTGGATAAAGTGGTCGATATCGATCAAAGCCCTATCGGACGAACACCACGCTCAAACCCAGCGACCTATACCAATATCTTTACTCCGATCCGTGAACTGTTTGCCGCAACATCGGAGGCTAGATCCAGAGGCTACAAGCCCGGACGCTTCAGTTTCAACGTCAAGGGCGGGCGTTGCGAGGCCTGTCAGGGCGACGGCCTGATCAAAGTCGAAATGCACTTCCTCGCCGATGTTTACGTAACCTGCGATGAATGTCGCGGCAAACGCTACAACCGAGAAACTCTTGAGGTGCTCTATAAGAACAAGAGCATTCATGAAATTTTGAGCTTAACCGTTGAAGACGCGCATCAGTTTTTCAATGCAGTGCCTATGATAGAGCGTCGCTTGCAAACCTTAATGGACGTTGGGCTTGGCTATATTCGCCTGGGTCAGAGTGCTACAACGCTATCAGGCGGAGAGGCGCAGCGGATTAAGTTGGCCCGAGAATTGTCTAAACGTGATACCGGCCAAACTCTCTACATACTCGATGAGCCTACCACTGGGCTGCACTTCCACGACATTAAACAACTGCTGGAAGTTCTGTCAAAGCTGCGCAGTCACGGCAACACGATTGTTGTCATTGAGCACAATCTGGATGTGATTAAGACGGCCGACTGGATTATCGACTTGGGACCCGAGGGCGGTTCAGGCGGTGGCGAGATCATTGCCAGCGGCACCCCGGAAGATGTGGCCGCGTCTCCGCACTCGTTTACCGGACAGTTTCTAGCTGACGTATTGCTCGCGGCCAGCGACCGTGAAAAGCAAACCGTCGTTAATTAAAAGGGGGCGAACGGTGTTTTTGGACGCCCGCTTAGTATGTAAGCACCTACTTACATCAAACTTTATAGGCTGCCTGGACGGCGCCAGTCGCAACGCCTCGATGAATTGGCGCGTTATATTGTGACAATACCGCTTCTAACGCATTAACGCAGAACAGCACATTTTTTGGGTTGCTGGCAAATCCCATTAAACCGATTCGCCAGACGCGGCCGGCCAGACTACCCAGGCCAGCGCCAATTTCCAGATTGTACTGTTGCAGCAATTGCTTGCGCACACTGGCCTCATCAACACCTTCAGGTACGCTGACCAGGTTCAACTGCGGCAACCGCTCGGCTTCTGGAACAACGAATGTCAGTCCCATGGCTTCTAGCCCAGCTTTCAGCGCATTATGATTCCGTGCATGGCGACTCCAACTCGACGCCAAACCTTCTTCGTGCAACACCACTAATGCCTCATGCAACCCATAGAGCGCATTGACCGGCGCCGTATGATGGTAACTACGTGTTTGCCCTTCACCCCAATAACCCATGACCAGATTCAAGTCCAAAAACCAGGAACTCACCGGTGCCTTTCGAGATTTAACGGTATCCACAGCGCGTTGACTCAGACTGATGGGGGATAAGCCAGGCGCACAAGAAAGACATTTTTGTGTGCCGCTGTAGGCCGCATCCGCGCCCCAAGCATCCAATGCAACTTCAGTACCCGCTAAAGAAGTCACGCAATCAACGATGGTCAGGCAGTCATGGGCCTTGGCAAGCGCGCACAATGTCTGCGCATCGGACTGCACGCCGGTCGATGTCTCGGCATGCACAAATGCAACAATTTTTGCGTCTGGGTGCTGGCGTAGCGCCGCCTCCAACTGCTCAGGATCAATGGCCCGGCCCCAAACTTGCTCGACGATGACCGCTTCGCCACCAAGTCGCCGCACATTTTCGGACATTCGCCCACCAAAGACCCCGTTTTGACAGACGATGACCTTGTCACCTGGCTCCATTAAATTAACGAAACAGGTTTCCATACCGGCTGAGCCTGGCGCCGAAACGGGTAGCGTCAGTTCATTTTTAGTCTGGAACGCATACTGCAACATACCCTTGATTTCATCCATCATTCGAATGAACTCAGGATCAAGGTGGCCGATGGTCGGCCGCGCCATCGCCGTTAATATTCGCGGATTGACATCAGAGGGCCCGGGGCCCATTAGTGTTCTCAACGTGGGTACAAACGATTGATACATCGGCGCTACTCCTGACGCAAAAAGACCGGGAATGCCCGGTCTTTTTACTTTATTTGACGCTTATTCATTAATTAGGCTTCGAGCTACTCGTCGTCATCTATCTCTTCGACATTGTCGAAGTCGGGTATCGGACGATCGACCATTTCCACAAACGCCATAGGTGCTTTGTCACCGGTACGGAATCCACACTTCAAAATTCGAGTGTAGCCGCCTGGGCGCTCTGCATACCTTGGGCCAATTTCTGTGAATAGCTTACCCACCATTGCCTTACTGCCAGTCCGAGCGAAAATCAATCGACGATTCGCGACTGAATCAACTTTCGCAATGGTAATCATCGGTTCAGTAACCCGACGCAGTTCTTTCGCCTTTGGCACTGTGGTTCTGATGACTTCATGCTCGAACAACGAGCAAGCCATATTTTTAAACATCGCTTTACGGTGCGATGTATTTCGATTTAATTGTCTACCGCTCTTTCTATGGCGCATGACCTAAGTTCCTGAATTACTATCTATAACAATCTGAATAATTTGTACCAGCGAGTATCACGTTCAGTCGCCCGGTACACACCAATGCTGCTTAACCCAATAACCGGTCATCACCACGTAAGCTGGACGGTGGCCAGTTTTCTAAACGCATACCCAAAGATAGGCCCCTGGATGCGAGGACGTCCTTGATCTCTGTCAGAGACTTCTTCCCTAGGTTCGGGGTTTTTAACAGCTCAACCTCTGTACGTCGGATCAAATCACCGATGTAGTAGATATTCTCTGCCTTTAAACAATTCGCAGAGCGAACTGTTAATTCTAAGTCATCAACCGGACGTAATAAAATCGGATCAATTTCGTCTTCATGCTCGATAACTTCTGGCTCGCTCTCACTCTCCAGATCAACAAATACAGTAACCTGCTGCTGAAGAATGGTGGCAGCCCGACGAATAGCTTCCTCTGGATCAATCGTGCCATTGGTTTCGAGATCGATAATCAGTTTATCAAGGTCTGTACGTTGCTCAACCCGGGCACTATCGACTTTGTAGGCCACACGACGAATTGGACTGTAAGAAGCATCGAGCAACAGGCTGCCGATGACGCGTTCACGCTCTTCATCTAGCATTCTGACGTCAGCAGGTTCATAGCCGCGACCGCGACCGACCTTAACGATCATTTTCAAGTGGCCAGTGTCGTTCAGCGTCGCAATCACGTGATCTGGATTGGTTATCTCCACGTCATGGTCAAGTATAAAATCACCGGCAGTAACTGCGCCAGGACCTTTCTTGTCGAGATGCAATTCAACCTCGTCACTTGAATTCAATCGGATTGCGACACCTTTCAGGTTCAACAAAATCTCGATGACGTCTTCTTGGACGCCTTCCAGTGTACTGTACTCGTGCAAAACACCATCGATTTCAGCTTCGACGATCGCGCAACCAGGCATGGAAGACAATAGGATTCGACGCAGGGCGTTGCCAAGAGTGTGACCAAAGCCACGCTCTAACGGCTCCAAGATCACAGTCGCGCGCGTCTCGCTGAGCTGCTCTACCTGAATATGTTTTGGCGTTAAAAACTCTAATGACGAATGGGCCATACTTATACCTTTTAAAGAACTTTGCTTAATTGGACTCGTTAAATTTGCTTAATGAGCATCACTGTCCAGGACCGGGCTAAATCGCCCGATTACTTCGAGTACAGTTCCACAATAAGACTTTCATTGATTTCTGCAGGTAGCTCTTCACGCTCAGGGAAGCTTCTAAAGACGCCTTCCATTTTATCACTATTAACTTGAATCCATTCGCATGCTGATCGATTCGAGTTCAGCGCCAAAGCACCCTGAATACGCAATTGATTGCGGGACCTTTCACGAACAGTCACAGTGTCACCGACCTCAACTTGGTATGAGGGAATGTTGATCACGTTGCCATTCACTAAAATCGACTTGTGCGAAACAAGTTGACGACTTTCTGCGCGGGTTGAACCGAAGCCCATACGATAAACTACGTTATCCAGACGACGTTCGAGGATCACCAACAAATTTTCGCCGGTAGCGCCTTTCTGACGGTCAGCTCGCTTGTAGTAGTTTCGGAATTGCTTCTCGAGAACACCGTAGATACGACGTACTTTTTGCTTTTCACGTAACTGGACCGCGTAGTCCGAGAGGCGACCGCGACGTGCTCCATGCATGCCTGGTGTGCTTTCCATTTTGCACTTTGACTCAAGGGGACGCACGCCACTCTTGAGATAAAGGTCAGTCCCTTCTCGTCGCGCGAGCTTACACGTTGGTCCGATATATCTGGCCATTTTATTAGTTCCTCAATTACACCCGACGTTTCTTGGGTGGTCTGCAACCATTGTGGGGGATAGGGGTTACATCCGTAATGTTCGTGATCTTGTACCCCACAGAGTTCAGTGCCCGCACGGCGGCTTCACGACCGGGTCCTGGTCCCTTAACGTATACTTCAAGATTCTGCAAACCATAGTCTAACGCAGCAGTACCAGCACGTTCTGCGGCAACCTGAGCGGCGAAAGGCGTACTCTTTCGTGCACCTCTAAAACCTGAACCACCCGCTGTCGCCCAAGAAAGCGCTCCACCTTGGCGGTCAGTAATGGTGATAATGGTGTTATTGAAAGATGCATGGATATGAGCCAAACCATCAACAACCTGACGCTTACCTTTGCGCTTGGCTGGAGCTGGAGTCGTTTCTGTATCAGACATATCAGTCACTTCGCTTTAAATTTGGTTTTTTGTTAATTCGTTACTTGCGGATAGGTCGAGTTGGACCCTTACGCGTACGAGCATTCGTTTTAGTTCGCTGGCCATTTACGGGCAGGTTACGTCGATGACGAATCCCGCGGTAACAACCCAAATCAAGCAGGCGCTTGATGTTCAACTGAATACCACGCCGCAAGTCACCTTCGACAGACAGCTTGGTAATTTCAGCACGCAACTTATCGAGATCGTCTTCCGACAGATCCTGAACTTTTGCGGTCGGATTAACACCTGCCTCAGCACAAAGGTCACGGGCAGTCTTACGCCCTATACCAAAAATATAAGTGAGGGATATTACTGCATGCTTGTTATCGGGAATATTAATCCCAGCTAAACGAGCCATTCAAACGCTCCTATCAAATACCGTATGGCGTCGACTAACCTTGACGCTGCTTATGCCGTGGTTCTGAACAGATTATTCTGACAGCACCTTTACGTCGGATCACTCGGCAGTTCCGACACATCTTCTTTACTGAAGCTCTTACTTTCATCTATATGCTCCAATCGTCTTATTGACGTCCAAAATTCTGTAAGTTGGATTTCTTCATCAGCGATTCATATTGATGGGACATCAAGTGAGTTTGCACCTGAGCCCAGAAATCCATCACCACTACTACCACAATCAACAGAGCTGTTCCGCCGAGTTGGAAAGTCACATTCAACTGGACTACCAATATCTGCGGCAACAAACACACGCTGGTCATATACAAGGCACCAAACAACGTTAAACGCGTCAATATAGTGTCAATGTGCTTAGCCGTTTGCTCACCCGGCCTATATCCAGGGATAAACGCCCCTGACTTCTTCAGGTTGTCTGCGACTTCCTTCGGATTAAACATGATTGCTGTGTACCAAAAGCAGAAAAAGATAATGCCCGCTGAGAACAAAATCAGATTCAACGGCTGCCCCGGTGCTATCTGCAAACTAATATCTTGTAACCATTCCATGCCCGGTGACTGACCAAACCACTGGCCAATCGAAGCTGGGAACAGCAATAAACTACTGGCGAAGATCGCTGGAATCACACCGGCCATATTCACCTTCAGTGGTAAGTGGCTCGATTGCGCCTGGTACAACTTACGGCCCTGTTGGCGCCGCGCATAGTTAATCGTAATTCGTCTCTGACCTCGCTCGACAAACACGACAAACGCAACCACAAATACCGCTAATACCGCTATTCCTAGCAACCCGAGGATAGCTATCTCACCTTGTCTTGCCTGCTCGAAGGACTGGCCAATCGCACTGGGAAAGCCTGACACAATACCCGCAAATATAATGATCGAAATGCCATTACCAACACCCCGTTCAGTGACCTGTTCACCCAGCCACATCAAAAACATTGCACCTGTTACGAGCGTCGACACCGCTACAAAGTGAAACGCAAAATTCCCTGAGTATGACAAACCCTGGGAGGCCAACCCGCTACTCATAGCCAAACCTTGTACTGTCGCCAATACCAGCGTGCCGTAGCGCGTGTACTGCGAAATTTTGCGGCGCCCGGCATCGCCTTCTTTGCGTAACTGCTGTAGTGACGGTGTTGTTGCCACTAACAGCTGGGTGATAATAGATGCCGATATGTACGGCATGATACCCAACGCAAATATACTCATTCTTTCCAGCGCGCCACCCGAGAACATATTAAACAGGTCTAAGATGCCACCTTGGTTCTGATCGAACAGCGAACGCAGTCGCTCAGGGTCGATACCTGGTATCGGGATGTGACTACCCACCCGATAGACAATAATCGCCAGCAGCACATACCAGAGACGCTGTTTTAGTTCAGTTAAGCCACCACCCGTAGCGGGCGCTGCTTTCTTTCTCTGGGCGACTGATGTTGCCATAGGGGGCCAGTTACTCTTCTATCTTGCCGCCAGCAGCTTCAATAGCTGCCCGCGCGCCTTTGGTTACGCCAATTCCCTTGAGAGTGACGGCCTTGTTTATCTCACCAGACAGCATGACTTTGGCGCGCATCATACTCTCTTTAATCAAATCTGCATCCTTTAACGCTTGCAAATCGATGACGTCGGCATTCACTTTGCATAATTCGGACAAGGTCACTTCCGCCATGACCTTCGCCATTCTTGAAGTGAAGCCGAATTTCGGTAAACGCGCCTGTAAAGGCTGCTGACCGCCCTCGAACCCTGGACGAATGCCGCCGCCTGATCGAGACTTCTGGCCTTTATGGCCACGACCGGCAGTCTTACCCGTACCACTACCGATACCGCGACCAACTCGCTTAGCTGCATGCTTACTGCCTGCAGCTGGCTTTAATGTATTTAAACGCATCTTCGAAGCTCCTAGTTGCCTTCGACGCTAACCATGTACGACACTTTATTGATCATGCCGCGATTCGCTGGTGTATCGATGACCTCAACGGTCTGGTGAATTTTTCTCAAACCAAGACCTTTCACGCAGGCCTTATGATTCTTCAGTCGACCGATCGTACTCTTGGTCAACGTCACCTTAATTGTATTTTCGTTAGCCATTGTCTACTTGCCCATCATTTCATCAACGGTCAAGCCACGCTTTTCAGCAATTGACTCGGGTGCCCGCATGGTTTGTAAACCTTTAAACGTTGCGCGAACAACATTCACAGGATTGGTCGAGCCGTAACACTTCGCCAGAACGTTATGTACACCGGCTACTTCCAATACCGCTCGCATAGTCTTACCGGCAATGACCCCGGTACCGTCAGATGCTGGCTGCATAAAAATCTTTGATGCGCCGTGGCGTGCCGAAATCGGATACTGAATTGTTGTTCCTTTCAGATCAACATGGATCATGTTACGACGGGCGGCTTCCATAGCTTTCTGGATAGCCAATGGCACTTCGCGAGCCTTACCGCGACCGTAACCAACACGACCATTACCGTCGCCGACAACTGTCAGCGCTGTGAAACCAAAGATCCGGCCGCCTTTTACTACTTTCGCTACGCGATTGACCTGTACCAGCTTCTCCTGGATACCGTCGTCATTTGACTGGTCGTTGTAAGCCATTATCTATCCCCTAAAACTGCAAGCCGCCTTCACGGGCTGCGTCTGCTAATGCCTTAATTCGACCGTGGTACTTATAACCCGAACGGTCAAACGCGACTTTCTCAACACCCAGGGCTTTGGCTCGCTCAGCGATCAAGGTACCCACCTTAGTGGCACTGTCAACGTTCCCAGTGCTACCAATTCGCAGCGATGCTTCAAGGGTGGACGCTGCCGCCTGTACCTGATCACCTGCTGCTGAAATAATCTGTGCGTAAATGTGTCGGGGTGACCGATACACGCACAGCCTTGGAACACTGAGTTCCAGGATATGTTTTCTGGTTTTTCTTGCTCTTCTGAGTCGAGCGTCGTTTTTCTTACTCATACCTGCCTCAAGATTTGTGGGTTGGCAACCAACCTCGTCACTATTTCTTCTTCGCTTCCTTACGTTTCACAATCTCGTCCGAGTAACGAACTCCTTTACCCTTGTAGGGCTCGGGCGGTCTGTAAGCTCGAATTTCAGCGGAAACCTGACCAACTTTTTGCTTGTCCATGCCCCTGACCACAACCTGGGTCTGGGTTGGCGTATCAATCTCAATACCGTCTGGAATCTGATATTCAACCGGGTGCGAAAAGCCTAGGTTGAGATTCAGTACACGGCCCTGTGCTTGCGCACGATAACCAACGCCAATCAGTTGCAGTTCACGTGTAAAACCCGTTGAGACGCCTGTGACCATATTCGCCACTAAAGCTCTGAAGGTTCCAGCCAGTGCGCCAGACACTTTTGAGCGCTGCGTGGCAACAAACTTTAAAACACCTTCGTCCTGACTGATCGACACCAAGTGGTGCACGTCCAGTGCCATTGTTCCTTTACTGCCCTTCACACTCAATGACGTATCATTCAATGTAACCTCTACCCCTGCGGGTATGGAGACCGGATTGTTAGCTATACGTGACATATTCAATCAACCTTGTAGAACTTAAGGCCAGGCAACTTGCCTGATAATCTTAAATAACCGACTCTTCAACAGCGAGCCTTAATACCTTGCTTAGAATACAGAGCAGAGTAATTCACCACCCAAACCAGCGGCTCGCGCTGCACGATCGCTCATCATACCCTTGTTAGTCGACAGGATGATGATGCCCAATCCACCCTTCACAACGGGGATTTCGTCCTTGCCTTTATACTGGCGTAATCCAGGACGGCTGACTCGCTTAATCTCCTCGATAACAGGTCGACCTTCGAAATACTTCAAGGTGATCGTCAACTTAGGCTTGATCTCGCTATCAACGGTATATTCTTGAACGTAGCCTTCTTGCTTCAGTACCTCAGCAACAGCTACCTTCATTTTCGATGAATCCATCGAAACCGCTTTGATTTTTGCATTTTGTGCATTGCGAATACGGGTTAACATATCCGCCATTGGGTCTTGCATACTCATCAGAAATGCTCCTGCTTACCAGCTCGACTTAACTAGACCAGGCACGTCACCGCGCATAGCCGCTTCTCGTAACTTCATACGAGCTAGTCCAAATTTCCTATATACCGCATGTGGCCGACCAGTCAGGCTACAGCGACGCATCTGTCGAACCGGGCTCGCATCACGAGGCTGGGCTTGCAGTTTTTGCTGCGCATCCCATCGATCATCATCTGATGCTTCGGGATTAGCGATAATCGCCTTCAATGCCTGCCGTTTAGCAGCATATTTTTTGACCAATTGGGCGCGCTTCTTCTCGCGGTTAACCATTGATTGCTTAGCCATATCTGTTCTCTGCCCGCTCTTAACTTGCTTCCCGGAAGGGGAAATTGAAAGCACGTAACAGTGCCCTACCTTGCTCATCAGTTGTAGCCGATGTACCAATCGCGATATCCAGACCCCGAATTTTATCGATCTTGTCGTAGTCAATCTCAGGGAACACGATTTGTTCCGTCAATCCCATCGAGAAGTTGCCACGGCCATCAAAGGACTTCGGGCTTATACCGCGGAAGTCACGCTGCCGAGGAATCGCAATATTGATCAAGCGATCAAGGAATTCATACATCCTAGATTTGCGCAACGTCACCTTGCAGCCAATGGGGTAGCCGTCTCGGACCTTGAAGCCAGCAATAGATTTGCGCGCCAACGTGATAACCACTTTTTGACCAGCGATGGCTTCGAGGTTCGCAACAGCATTGTCCAGCTGTTTACGATCACCGATCGCCTCACCAACACCCATATTCAGAGTGATCTTAGTGATACGCGGTACTTCCATGACGTTGTCCAACCCAAGCTGCTCTTTAAGTTGGGCCTTTAACTCACTGTCATATAATGCTTTTAGATCTGCCATTTCTCTTAACCATTCGCCCCAGGAGGGTACTTGTCCGTTTAGTCTATTTCTTCGCCGGTAGATTTGAAGACTCGCACCTTCTTACCATCTTCCAGTGTCTTGAAACCAACTCTGTCCGCTTTACTGGTCTTGCCGTTATAAATCGCCACGTTCGACGCTTGGATCGGCGCTTCTTTCTCAATAATCCCACCAGGCTGGCCCATCTGCGGGTTACCTTTGGTATGCTTCTTGATCATGTTAACGCCGGTCACGTAGACACGGCCATCACCCATAAGACGGGTGATAGTGCCACGCTTACCTTTATCCTTACCGGTGACAACAATAACGTCGTCGTCTCTCTTAATCTTTCTCATGCCCTTTAACCCTTTCAGCTATCGCCCGACTTGTGTTCGTACTGCTTATAGTACTTCCGGCGCCAACGAGATTATTTTCATAAACTTTTCATTTCGTAACTCGCGAGTTACTGGTCCAAATATACGCGTACCGATTGGCTGCTTCTGGGCATTAAGTAACACTGCCGCGTTGCCATCAAACTTAATCAAGGAACCGTCTGGACGTCTGACACCCTTACGGGTTCTCACGACGACTGCATCCAGAACCTGACCTTTGCGAACCCGACCACGAGGTATTGCTTCTTTGACGGTCACCTTAATGATGTCGCCAATGCCTGCATAACGCCGCTTTGAACCGCCGAGCACCTTAATACACATGACACGCCGCGCACCACTGTTGTCTGCGATATCCAAATATGTCTGTGTCTGGATCATGCCTTACTACTCCAAAAACAATCGTCGAACCTCGACAATTGACTAGTGTTAAATAACGGTTGCCTTACGATCGATCGATGTCAGTTTCCAGGCTTTAGTCTTGGCAATGGGACGAGTTTCTTGAATCGTCACCTTATCGCCTTCCTGACACTGATTCTCTGGATCATGGGCATGGATCTTATTCGATCGCTTAATGTATTTGCCGTACAACGGATGCTTAACCCGTCGCTCAACCAAGACTGTGATCGTTTTGTCCATTTTATTGCTAACAACAGTACCACTGGCTGTTCGCGCTACGTTTGACTCGCTCATTCACTCACCTTGCGCTTTTCTGTCTGCACTGTTTTTACGCGTGCAATATCCTGGGCAACTGCTTTCAACAAATGGGTCTGCGTTAGCTGCCCAGTTGACTGCTGCATACGATATGAGAATTGGTCCTTCAACAAGGTTATCAGACTTTGCTGGAGCTCCTCGGTTGACTTATCTCGTAATTCTGATGCTTTCATTTCGATCTTCCGACTCGATTACATTACTGTACGTTTAACGAACGATGTTGCGAATGGCAACTTCGCTGCGGCTAACCGGAACGCGTCTCTGGCAACGTCCTCAGGCACGCCTTCCATTTCGTAGAGTACTTTGCCTGGCTTAATCTGGGCTATCCAGTACTCAACATTACCCTTACCTTTACCCTGACGTACTTCCAGAGGCTTCTTTGTAATAGGCTTGTCCGGGAACACGCGAATCCAGATCTGGCCACCACGACGTACCCGACGCGTCATCGCTCGACGACCGGCTTCGATCTGTCTTGCGGTTAAACGGCCTCGTGTCGTTGCTTTGAGTCCGAATTCACCAAAACTCACAGAGCTACCCCGATGGGCTAGACCGCGGTTACGACCCTTCTGCATTTTTCTAAATTTGGTTCGTTTGGGCTGTAACATTGTCTTTATCCAAAACTTTGTATGTTAGCTTTTTGTTCTTTCTCGTCACGCTGGCCGATCACTTCGCCTTTGAAGATCCAAACCTTGACGCCAAGAATTCCATAAGTCGTTAATGCCTCTGCAGTCGCATAGTCGATATCGGCTCGCAATGTATGTAATGGCACTCGACCTTCCAAGTAGCTCTCTGAGCGAGCAATCTCTGCACCACCCAGGCGACCTGCAACGCGTACTTTGATACCTTCAGCGCCGAGGCGCATCGCATTCTGCATAACTCGCTTCATCGCCCGTCGAAATTGGACTCGACGTTCAAGCTGCTGAGCGACGTTCAGCGCTACCAGATAAGCATCAGTTTCTGGCTTCTTAATTTCTTCAATATTGATGTGCACGGGCACTTTCATCAGCTTCGAGACTTCTTTGCGCAGCTTCTCAACATCTTCGCCCTTCTTGCCGATCACAATACCCGGTCGCGCAGTATGAATAGTGATTCTCGCAGTCTGTGCAGGACGTTCTATCTCCACACGGCTGACGGAGGCCTGCGCAAGACGCTTCTTAATATAATCGCGCACTGCTAAATCAATGTGCAGCTTCTCCGCGTAAGCGGGTCCCGATGCGTACCAGATCGATGTGTGTTCTTTAACGATCCCGAGCCGCATGCCCGTCGGATGTACTTTCTGACCCATTTTGGTCTCCTACTAGCCTTATCTACGCCGACTTTTCCGTCTGCTTATTTACTTGTCGGCAACCGCAAGTGTGATATGGCAGGTTCGCTTCATGATTCGATCAGCACGCCCTTTGGCACGTGGTCGAATCCGCTTCATCGTTACACCTTCATCTACAAAGATTCTGGCGACTGACAATTCATCAACATCAGCACCTTCATTGTGCTCTGCATTCGCTATCGCAGACTCGAGCAACTTTCGAACCAGGTGCGCGCCCTTCTTTGTACTGAAGTTCAATATGTTCAGCGCGGCGCCAACATGCTGACCCCGAATCTGGTCAGCCACTAAGCGGGCTTTCTGTGCTGAAATTTTTGCGCCTTTTAATTTAGCGGCAACTTCCATTTTCTAATTCCTCTACGCAAGTCTCGAGTCGCGATCTGCAATCCGAGTGCTGATGTCTATCGTCGCGCTTTCTTGTCGGCTACATGACCACGAAACGTTCTGGTCAAAGCAAACTCGCCCAGTTTATGTCCTACCATATCTTCAGTGACAAACACTGGGATATGTTGACGGCCGTTATGCACCTGAAGCGTCAAACCAACAAATATTGGCGTGATCATGGAACGACGAGACCATGTCTTGATCGGGCGCTTATCATTGGTTTCAATGGTTTTTTGCACTTTATTCATTAAGTGCAAATCTACAAATGGACCTTTTTTTAAACTACGCGGCACGGTCTATCTCCTAGCGAGTTGAACGTCGTCGACGAACAATCATATTATCAGTGCGCTTATTCTTACGCGTCTTATAACCCTTAGTTGGCATACCCCACGGCGACACTGGATGACGACCACCGGAGGTCTTACCTTCACCACCACCATGCGGGTGATCTACCGGGTTCATCACGACACCTCGGACCGTTGGACGTACACCCAACCAACGTCTTGCACCTGCTTTACCTAACGATCGCAGGTTGTGCTCTTTGTTGCCGACTTCGCCGAGGGTTGCACGACAATCTGCAAGAATCTTACGCATTTCACCTGATCGCATTCTCAGCGTGACGTACCCGCCTTCTTTAGCAATCAACTGACAGGAAGTCCCTGCGCTGCGCACCAACTGTGCCCCTTTACCGGGCTTTAACTCGACGCAATGGATGAGACTACCCATCGGCACATTGCGTAACGGCATCGTATTACCAGGCTTGATAGGTGAATCGATACCAGACTGAATGGTATCCCCTACAGCAACACCCCTAGGCGCGATGATGTAGCGACGTTCGCCGTCAGCGTATTTCAATAAAATAATATTCGCGGTTCGGTTAGGGTCGTATTCGATGCGCTCAACCGTCGCTTTAATACCGTCTTTATTGCGTTTGAAGTCAATAATTCGATATTTCTGTTTGTGTCCACCACCGATATGTCGAGTAGTGATTCGGCCTTGGTTATTACGGCCACCGGTCTTGGACTTTTTCTCCAAGAGCGGTCGGTGCGGATCGCCACGATACAGGTCAGGATTAGTGACCTTAACGACGAATCTTCGTCCCGGTGATGTAGGTTTCGCTTTAACGACTGGCATGTTGTTTCAACCCAATTCTTAATTTTTCGTGTTGCTTGAGCGATTTTCCTAGCTGGAAAAATCGATATCGTGACCTTCTGCAAGGCGCACATAAGCTTTCTTCCAACTCGGCTTTTTGCTGACACCGCGGGCATTGCGTTTGACTTTGCCTTTGACATTCAACGTACTGACGCCTTGAACGACAACACCGTAAATTTTCTCTACCGCCTCTTTGATCTCTGGCCGCGTAGCATCTTTGGTGACTTTGAAGGCGAACTGATTCGCTGCTTCAGCTATAACGGTTGCCTTTTCGGAGATATGGGCGCCCAGCAAGATTTTGTACATGCGTTCTTCGTTCATGCCAGCAACTCCTCTGCTTTCTTTAGCGCCCCGACAGTAAACAAGACTTTGTCAAACCCAATCAAATTCACCGGATTAACACCTTGGACGTCGATGACGTCGACATTACGCAGATTACGTGTGCCCAGGAACAAATTGTCATCTACGTCTTCAACAACAATGAGCACATTGTCCAGAGACAGCTCATTCAAACGCGCTTGTACCTGCTTGGTCTTAGGCGAGTCGACAGTAAAGTCTTCCGTCACTATCAGGCGATCCTGACGAATCAATTCTGACAAGATTGACTGCATGGCACCGCGATACATCTTACGGTTAACTTTCTGACTAAAATCTTGGGTCTTGTTGGCGAATGTAACACCACCCCCACGCCAGATTGGGCTCCGAATGGTACCTGCTCGCGCACGACCAGTACCTTTTTGACGATAAGGCTTCTTACCGCCACCTCTGACTTCAGCACGCGTCTTCTGTGCACGAGTACCCTGACGAGCACCAGCCATATATGCTACTACGACTTGATGAACCAACGCCTCGTTGAACTGACGACCGAACGTCGCCTCAGATACGTCAACTGCCCGCTCCGAAAGACCTTTACCTGGTTCTGATATATTGAGATTCAAGGCTCCAACTCCACTTAATTCCGGGCTTTCACAGAAGGCTTGACAATAATATCGCCACCCTTCGCTCCCGGTACTGCTCCTTTAACCAGCAGTAAATTATTTTCTTGATCAACCCTTACAACTTCAAGAGTCTGGGATGTCACTCTAACGGCACCCATATGGCCTGCCATTTTTTTGCCTTTAAATACCCGACCCGGGCTCTGGCACTGGCCAATTGAGCCAGGCGCACGGTGAGATACAGAGTTACCGTGAGTCGCATCCTGCATGGCAAAGTTGTAACGTTTAATAACGCCCGCAAAACCCTTACCCTTCGACTGACCTGTGACGTCTATTTTCTGACCAACCACAAAACGCTCGACAGTCAGCGCATCGCCTACAACCAAAGCGTCTTCTGCGTCGCAACGAAACTCTAAGAGTTTACGACCAGCATCAACGTTAGCCTTGCTAAAGTGACCGGCTTTCGCCTTGTTCACCTTGGACGCCTTCACGTCACCATAGGTCACCTGAATTGCATTATAGCCATCTGTGTCAGCCGTCTTACGCTGAACCACTCGATTGGGCGTCGCTTCAATTACCGTCACCGGAATCGAAACGCCGTCTTCTGTAAAAATTCGCGTCATGCCACGTTTGACGCCAACGATACCGATAGTCATGTTCGCTCCAATTAACCCAGGTTAATCTGAACTTCAACACCAGCCGCCAAGTCAAGCTTGGTCAGGGCATCCACAGTTTTCTCTGTGGGCTCGATGATATCGAGCAAGCGCTTGTGAGTTCTGATTTCATATTGATCTCGCGCATCTTTGTCGACGTGCGGAGAGATCAAGATGGTGAATTTTTCTGTTCTCGTCGGCAACGGGATCGGCCCACGTACCTGCGCACCAGTGCGCTTGGCCGTATTGACGATTTCCTGTGTCGAGATGTCGATCAGGCGATGGTCAAAAGCCTTTAATCGTATTCTAATTCTCTGGTTTTGCATCCAACCCGTCTCCCGGATTCGTCGTCTCAACCCTGCGGATCGTGACAATACGTTTTGCGACTAATGTTTAGCTAATTTTCGCGGCACAAAAAACGCCATGCCCTAACCGGGATGGCGCAATGTTAATGCCCTTCGCGTGCCTGAGGCTTTTTTACCTCTAGGGTTGCGAACATTGGCCTCCAATCGAGGCCCTGTAATAGTTCAAATTTCAGGACGCGAATATTATAGTGACCGAGACATCGTTTCAAGTCTTATTTCGAAAGAGTCCAGGTAATTGTCGCAAATTCGCCAATAAAATTACGCTCCATGCCGACGATGCATCCCTTCAGCGCCCGATCGCGGCCTAAACCGTCGATCGGGCTAGCAACACTAGGCAAAAATCTTCACAACAACGCCAGCGCCAACAGTTCGGCCGCCTTCACGTATCGCAAATCTTTGACCATCTTCCATCGCAATCGGCGAGATCAACTCAACGTGCATATTGACGTTATCACCGGGCATCACCATCTCAATACCTTCTGGCAATTCACAGGAGCCTGTCACGTCAGTGGTCTCGAAGAAGAACTGAGGCTTGTAGCCCTTGAAGAATGGCGTATGACGGCCGCCCTCGTCCTTGCTCAACACGTATACTTCACCTTCAAACTTGGTGTGTGGCGTAATCGAGCCTGGCTTCGCCAGTACTTGACCACGTTCAACGTCGTCACGCTTAGTACCACGCAACAAGACACCAACGTTCTCACCAGCACGACCTTCGTCGAGCAGCTTACGGAACATTTCTACACCCGTACAAGTGGTCTTCACGGTCGGACGGATACCGATAATCTCGACTTCCTCACCCACCTTGACGATGCCACGGCCAATACGACCAGTAACCACCGTGCCACGACCCGAGATTGAGAACACGTCTTCAATCGGCATCAAGAATGGCTGATCAATGGCGCGTGTAGGCTCGGGAATGTAGTTATCCAAAGTCTCGACCAACTTCAGAATCGCTGGTACGCCAATATCTGAGGTGTCGCCTTCCAAGGCTTTCGTCGCACTACCGATAACAATCGGTGTGTCGTCGCCAGGAAATTCGTACTGGTCAAGAAGTTCACGAACTTCCATTTCAACCAGCTCTAACAATTCTTCATCATCAACCATGTCTGCTTTGTTCATAAACACGATGATGTAGGGTACGCCAACCTGCTTCGACAGCAAGATGTGCTCACGAGTCTGCGGCATGGGGCCGTCAGCTGCTGATACCACCAAAATTGCACCGTCCATTTGGGCTGCACCGGTGATCATGTTTTTCACATAGTCAGCGTGGCCTGGGCAATCAACGTGGGCATAGTGACGCGACGGGGAATCGTATTCAACGTGTGACGTTGAAATCGTGATACCACGTGCTCGTTCTTCAGGCGCATTGTCAATCTTGTCAAATGCCTGAAAAGTGCCGCCCCAAGTCTCTGCACACACTTTCGTGATAGCCGCGGTCAGGGTGGTCTTGCCATGGTCAACGTGACCAATCGTGCCGACATTTAAGTGCGGCTTATTACGCTCGAACTTCTCTTTACCCATTTTTCGCTAAATCTCCGTAATCCGCGCCAGAACCGAAATGCTTGTGAGCCTTATTTCGTCGTCCTGCCAAAGTCATTTTTCAAACTTATTTAAAGTCTCAGTCGAAAACCGAACCGGCTAATCGAAAGAGCCCTAAAACCTGTACTCGTCAAACCCAACCATTTACACCTACTTACAAAACATCTGGTCTGGAGCTCATAACCGGATTCGAACCGGTGACCTCTTCCTTACCAAGGAAGTGCTCTACCGACTGAGCTATATGAGCGTATCACTTCCCACACGTTCTTAACTCCTGTCGCACCTGTTCCGGTGACTTTTCATCACCATAACCCTTTTCGCAACCCTTCGTTCTACTCCCCATTAGGCAGCGATTGGAGCGGGTAGCGAGGCTCGAACTCGCGTCATCAGCTTGGAAGGCTGAGGTTCTACCACTGAACTATACCCGCACTTCGCACACTAAAATTGCCGCTATCGCATGTCTCTCTTGAACAAAAAACTAGACTCCACTTTGGTGGAGGGGGGTGGATTCGAACCACCGAAGCTCGCGCGTCAGATTTACAGTCTGATCCCTTTGGCCACTCAGGAACCCCTCCCAAAAGAGGCGCTAGATTCTGCCTTCGAGTCTATGCAATGTCAAACAAAATATAATGATAAGAAGCCGTCGCTTGCAAAAGTAACTCTGCAAGCTTCCGCGCGTGTTAGCTTTTTCCTTCCACTGTCATATCAGGCTTGTCGCCTATGGTGCCGCCACCAAGAGTCGAACTCGGGACCTACTGATTACAAATCAGTTGCTCTACCAGCTGAGCTATAGCGGCATTGGCTTTTCATGGCCAGATCAGACAGGGTGCGGATATTATGCGAAGATGGCCCGTTGTTCAAACATCTATGGAGTTATTTTCAGTGCAAACCTGCATTTTTTGTTGAATTGCAGGAAAATCATCCTCAATCGATGCCCAAAGACCCGAATCAATCACCAATTCCTCAGTGGATCGCGGCGCAAAAACCCAATACTCACGATCGATTCGCGGTATTTCCCGGATCTGAGTCTCATAACCCTCATCAACGAAGGCCGCCTTAGCGAGCTCGGCTGCAGCTCGCGCGGAAAACAAACCCAGCGATATACCTAGTGCGTCAGGTCCTTGCGTAATGACATAGCTATCTATCTCGCTGGACTTCAATACTCGCAGCTTTCGGAACGCGTCCTGCAATGTTTTCGCAGGCGGGATCAAAACCCGGTAGTCATTCTCTCCAGAGGGCCTATCGACAGCACGCAAGACCACGTCAAAGGCCTGCGCCTTGAGTGTTTCAACCAAATTCTGACCTGCAAACAGGTCAGTCAAGGGTCCAAGCGCAGGACATTGAACACTATCGCTGGGCTCACCATAGATCGGGTTGTTGACGACTTGATTGAGCTGCCGAGCCCGCTCGAGCTCATTTGATAATTCTGTTGTTAGGACAAGCGTGCCGACCCCACTCGACGCGGATTGTACCGATGGAAGCTCTGCTACGTTCGCAGGAGTCACCGGCCAATAGACAAGATAAGCCAGATAGGCAAAGTTCAGGATGAGCAAGGAGAAAAAAATATTACGCATTGGCTGAGCTCGCTGGCCGCAAACTGACTTCGCCCGCATTGAATGATTGAACACCATCTTTTGTCAGTAACAACAGCTGACCGCTGGCGTCGATACCATGATCAACGCCATGAATAACCCGCTCACCAAGCCGAACTTCAACCGCCTGACCACGATACTGATTATATTGTGGCCATGCAGCGCTACAGGGTTCAAAACCGCTGGCCTCAAACGCCTGCAGCGCTGGCACCAGATGATTCAGCAGGACCGAAACGATTTCGTTACGAGACGATCTCACCGGTTCCGGCACCACGCTCCAGGGCTGATCAATGGACCGCGCGTCCACAGCGCTTAACGCCAGATTAATACCGATACCCAGGACGACATTGACGACATCTCTACCAGGTACGACCTCAACTAATATGCCAGCAAGTTTACCGCGCGCCAGGATCACATCGTTCGGCCACTTCAAGCCGACATCAGTCACACCTAGCCCCCGCAGGCTATCGACAACGGACATACCCGCCACCAAACTCAAACCGCCGAGCGCAGTCACAGGCGTCCGGAATTGCCAGCCAATGCTCATATAGATGTTTTTACCAAAGGGGCTGACCCACTGCTTACCGCGCCGCCCCTTGCCCGCTAACTGCTGTTCAGCCAGGCTGACGGCACCGTGAAAGCCTGAAGAGCCGGCGCGCTGCAGCAAATCGTTATTCGTCGAGTCTATCGTCCAATGAACATCAAACACATCGAGGACTTGACGTACCGGATCATGCAACTCGTTCAAGATGCGAGCCTTATCAAACAATTGCAGCGACGCCGAGAGCGCCAGCCCCTGCAGGCGCGAATCAGTTTGATCCACCATCCGTTCTTGAATCGCCTCCTCAGCGCCTTTCTCTACAGCTTTTTCAACAGTTTTTTCAACAGTTTTTTCAACAACAGGAATGCCGAGCCTGGCGAGCTCGGCGAGTAACGCCGGGCTCGAGACCACTGTTTCTCCAGACGCAAGGCAACGAATCTGATTGATCAAGACTTGATGCTGCTCTAGCAAGGGGTCACTTGACACAAAAGGCATTCTGCACATATTTTTTGGCGAGCGGAACTCGAGGACTGAATTGTGGCACACAGCGATGAAGCAAGGAACTCTCGAGGAACAACTAAGCAGGCAAAAGACGCCGGGGCAGAGAGAGTCGCCGGGGCAGAGAGAGAAAGAGAAAGAGAAAGAAGAACAAAGACTCGACACCCAATAGGATGACTGTCGTGCGCGGCTCCTGCTGACGAGACCGAGCCTACTCACAAGCCAGGCGCTCTACGCCTCGCAGGGCTACAAAATTTGGTGGAGCCAGACGGGATCGAACCGTCGACCTCCTGCGTGCAAGGCAGGCGCTCTCCCAGCTGAGCTATGGCCCCAGATAAACTGGATAAAACAACGTAGAGATTGTCCGCTAAAGCGCTTGATCGCGCAAGACTTACCCCACTTCCTGACTACCGTTTTGCTTGGCACATCAGGACTTCCAACAGAACCTCGCGATTTTATGAGCCATGAACTTGGCCAACCTCGAAATTCTGGTGGGTCTGGGTGGATTCGAACCACCGACCTCACCCTTATCAGGGGTGCGCTCTAACCAACTGAGCTACAGACCCAACTACAAACTTTCACTCAGCTCCAGCATCGGGCTCAGCAACTACCACTCGCCTTATCACGCAACACGCTGGCAAGACACTCACGCTCGCCTTCGAGCAAGGCGAGGTCGCGTATTATACGCACGCTCGGATCATTTACAACATCAAGTCATCACAATCATGTGATGACTTTTTTTGCCCTTCTGAATGATGTAGTAGCGCTGGTACAAAGCCGTGGCGCGGGTCAGCTGCATGGACTCATCCATGACTTTCTCACCATTGACCGACACTGCGTTTGATTGAACCAGTTTGCGCGCCTGCCCCAACGTCACCTCGCCCCGCGGAGTGACCGCCAGTCCAGACTCCACCAGCGCATCCGACAGCCCTATCGACTCACCGTCCACTTGCGTGACCGGCAAACCGTCTTGTGATAACTGCTGCAAATCAGCCTCGGCCAAGGCCGCTAGCGTGTTTCTAAAGAGCGCCTCGGTGATACGCAAGGCGGCTGCCAGTCCGGCCTCACCGTGCACCAATCGAGTCACGGCCTCAGCCAGCGCCTTATGTGCCTCCTGCTTGCCCGGATCCTGGCCATGGGCAGCGGCCAGTCGACTCAGCTCTTCCTCAGGCAGGAATGTGAAAATCTTTAGGTAATGGATGACGTCAGCATCAGCACAGTTGCGCCAGAACTGATAAAAACTGTAAGGCGAGGTCTTCTGCTGGTCTAACCAGACAGCGTTACCCATGCTCTTGCCGAACTTGGTGCCATCAGAATTCGTGATCAATGGGTAGGTTATCCCGTGCGCATGCCGACCATTCATGCGCCGTATAAGATCCATGCCACTGGTAATATTACCCCACTGATCACTGCCTCCCATTTGGATGGTGCAGTCATAGCGCTGATTGAGGATCACAAAGTCATAGGACTGCAGGATCATGTAACTAAACTCAGTATAGCTGATACCCTGCGACTCATCCTCGAGGCGCCGTCTGACTGTTTCTTTCTGAATCATGGCATTGACGCTGAAATGCTTGCCAATATCCCGCAAGAAATCAATGACCGTCAGCTGCTCAGTCCATTCAGCATTATCCACGACGATCGCTGATGTGGAACCACAATCAAAATCCAGAAATGCGCTGGCTTGCTGCCTGATTTTCACAACAAAGTCTCGAACCACATCAGCCGACTTCAACTCCCGCTCACTACTGCGGCCACCTGGGTCACCGATCATGCCGGTTGCGCCACCTACGAGCAGAATGGGTTTATGTCCCGCCAGCTGAAATCGGCGCAAGGCGAGCAAAGGCACCAGATTGCCGATGTGTAAGCTGTCGGCCGTAGGATCGAAACCACAATACACGGTTCGCGACTCAGCCTGCAGATGAGCCACCAAGTCCTCTTCACTGCTGACTTGGGCGATCAAGCCGAGCGAGCGTAAATTACCTAAAAGATCTTGCTGAATACCCATGTGTCGCGTCTCATATGTGTTCATTGGCCTTAGTGTCACCGGGATCCGGGCAACCTTGCAGTGGCGACTGCCTTACCAGCACCGTCATCGACCGGAGAGAGCGCAAAAATACAGGAAATTCAGATAATTTCAAGATAAATGCCCATCAAAGCAGACCTAAAGTGAGTGATACTTTCCGCTGAAAAGGTTTTAATTTTTCTCTATTTTTTATATAGTTACTGGCGATTCATCATAGACCACAATAATTACTGACGACACCTTACCATGTCCATGGAAGCTTACCCCAAGACTCACTTGAAAATAGCCCTCGCTGTCGCTTGTTGCTTGCTGGTCGTCATCACTGCATTGCCTGCGAAACAAGCTCCCGAGATGTCTCGGGTGCCCATGACTTTATCGATCCTGCCACAGGAGATCGAAACCAATATTAAGCCCGAGCCACCCAGCACGTCAGTCAGTGCCGAGCTATCCGAGTCACTCACACCCTCTCAAACCCGCATTACGATCAAATCCGGAGACAGCCTGTCAGCCATTTTCGACCGCGCGGGCATCTCAGCTGCAGAGCTACAAAGGGTTATGGAGCTGGGCAAGTCAGTGGCGGTATTAAAACGGATACTACCTGGCAAAAGTCTGTTGTTCGAGGTGAATTCATCTGGACAGCTCAACGCTCTAAGTTACGAAGAGACGCCGCTGAAGCACCTGATTATTACCCGCAACGGTGAAAAATTTCAGTCTTACTGGCAAGAAGCGGAAGCTGAAACATTGATCTCTTATGGATCGGCATCCATTACTAGCGATAACCCGTCCCTATACCAAGCTGGCAAGGCTGCGGGACTGTCTGACGCGCTCATCATGAAACTCAGCTATGTTTTTCAGTGGGATATCAGCTTTGCACTGGACCTTCGCCGAGGGGATTCCTTCACGCTGTTATTTGAAGACATCTATGTCGATGGCGAGAAAGTCAAAGAAGGTGAAATACTGGCCGCGCAGTTCAACAATATGGGCAAAGTCTATACCGCTGTTAGATACGTCGACAGCCAGGGCCGTGCAAACTATTTTGCACCGGATGGAAGCAGCCTACGCAAAGCCTTCTTACGCGACCCGGTGCATTTTTCCCACGTTAGCTCAAGCTTCAATCTGAAACGCCTACACCCTATTCACAAGCGCGTGATGCCTCATCGCGGGACCGATTATGCCGCCAACAAGGGGACTCCCGTATTGGCCGCCGGTGACGGCAAAGTGAGTGGCGCTCGTCAAAACAATGCCTCGGGCCGCTACGTGGTGATCCAGCACGGAGAACAATACACCACAAAATATCTGCATCTGTCGGCGTTTGCCAGAGGTATTCGCGCCGGCAGTTCAGTGAAACAGGGGCAGGTCATCGGCTACGTTGGCGCCACGGGCTGGGCAACAGCGGCGCATCTGCACTATGAATTTTTGGTCAATGGCGTGCATAGAAATCCAAAAACAGTGACATTGCCGCACGCACAACCTATCGCTAAGGTTGAGCTTGATCGCTTTTTACTATCGACCCAAAGTCTGCTGGCAAGGTTGGATTCGGTCGCGGGGAACGCCAATTTAGCACTGGTAGACACGCCTGAGCGCTCACGCTAGTCAGGCTTGACGCAGTCCTTGGAGTAGCAAGTGGCGCTGAAAAGTGGCGCTAGAAAGTGGCGCTAAAACTGCCGCTAGTTGCTTTGGCCTTTTGCCTAAATCGAAAAAGAATTACCACAACCACAGGTCGAGCTAGCATTCGGATTCGTCACGACAAATCTCGAACCCTGCAGATCCTCTTTGAAGTCAACCTGCGCTCCAGCTAGATATTGGAAGCTCAAGGCATCCACAACCAGTGTCACGCCTGCGTTCTCGATGACAGTGTCGTCATCCTCAACATCCTCATCGAATGTAAAACCATACTCGAAGCCAGAACAACCACCACCGGTGACAAATACCCGAAGTTTCAATGTCGGGTTTTCTTCTTCCGTGATCAGGTTTTTGACCTTATGGGCAGCCGAGTCTGTAAACTTCAGACCCGCTGGGGTGTAGGTTGATACTTCACTCATAAGTTCTCTATAGCGTCCATGGCCCGACATTCAAGCGGCCAACAATGAAAAAAATGGCTGAATCACGCAGCCTAGGTTCGCACCCCACCCGCAATCGGTGGGGCGGATATTGCAGTCGTTATTGTACTCGATTTATCCGAAGTTCCACGCTGCTGAACAGCTTGAACCGTCGAAGCTGAATTTTGCTCAGCAATAGGCTTCTTCACAGCCGTGTCTTCGGGATCTAGATGCACGAGACTACCGTCAATCCGACTGCCCTCTACCATTTCAACAAGACTATAATAGACATTACCTTTGATTTGCGCATTGGCCGAGAGTTCAACATGTTTGTCCGAGCGAATATCACCGAAGACCTTGCCATTGACGACAACGTTTGGCACATTGATATCTCCACGAACCGTCCCTTTTTCACTCACCGTGACTTGCGCTTTGGAGCCCGGCTCGGCATAAATATTACCTTTAACGCAGCCATTGATCAGCAGCTGATCCTTAAAGTGAAGATCACCCACCATTTCACAGTTCTCGGCGATCAATGTAATTCCGGCGTCCGTCGTCTTTTTACCAAACATGCATAATCCTCTTTATAATCGCCACTCGAATGTTTTAGTGAGCCCCTTCGTCTTCTGATCAGACGGAAGCACCGCGACTATCATCTGCTCGGGAATAAAACCTTCAGGCAAGATAACATCACCTGATATCTTCTGGAAATATCGGAACCGAAACTTGATCTGCCTCAAGTTACTCTCACTCAGCTCATTTAATTGATAGTTTTTCGAATTACCATTCAGCGTGCCCGCAACCGAGACTTCAACCACTCCACGGACGTACTCGTGCTTCTCAACGATCTGAGTGAGGTGCATACTGTAGTGAAAGCGATCCGGCACTTCTGTCGCAGAAAGATCGAATTGTTCAATACGCAGACCTGTCGAATCCGCATTCGGCACCATCACGCCTTTATAAAATCGAATTTCCTCATTAAGCTCAGCAACCTGGCTTTGCAAGGCCTCCATGGATTGTCGAACCTCTTCATTCGCCAGCACATCGACTTCACCGCCCAGCTTCACATCAGCGAGCTCTTGACGGGTCTGCGCTAATACTTTTTCAGTCCGCGCCAACGAGATTAACAGCGCATCTCGCTCCACTATCACGCCACGCTTCTCTGCCAGACCCTCATCCAGACCATGCAGATACGTCAACCCGCATAATGCTGCCACTGTCACTAGCCCAAAGCAAAATGTCCAAACTCGCATCCACGGCCTGTGCGGTACCACCACCATTCGATGCTGCTTGCTGCCTTTGACTTTACCCATCGCCTACCGTATTTCGCTACTTATCACCGTACCAGCTTAACAGATATTTCGACCAATCGTATGGGGTCGTCGATATAAGCGCAGCTGAACCACGGGAGCTGCAGTTTGGGGCAAATAGGGACAAATGCCAGCCAAACAATTTAATGCTTAGACTGCGTCGATACTAACTCGCCTGACTCGCCATCAGCACGATCGAGACGATCGGGTTTGAATAGTCTGCGCAGGAGTGGTTGAATTCGCATCTCGTTCATTGCCGTGTCCTACATCATGAGTCGTTCAGCATCACTTTTTGAAGCAGCCAAACAAGTCCTGCCCGGTGGCGTCAACTCGCCAGTCCGCGCTTTTCAGCGAGTCGGCGGCAACCCAGTCTTTTTTAAACAAAGCCGCGGCGCCTATTTGATCGACGAAGACGATCAACGCTACATCGATTATATCGGCTCCTGGGGACCTATGATTGTCGGTCATTGCCACCCTGAGGTGATTGCGAAGGTCCATCAGGCTCTCGACAATGGCTTGAGCTTTGGCGCGCCCACAGAGATCGAGACATTGATGGCGCAAAAGGTCAACGCCATCATGCCCCATATGGAAATGCTACGGATGGTCAGCTCGGGTACCGAAGCCACCATGAGCGCCATTCGCCTGGCCCGAGGATTTACCGGCCGCGATAAGATCGTGAAATTTGAGGGTTGCTACCACGGTCACAGCGATTCTTTACTGGTAAAAGCCGGATCCGGCGCGCTGACCATGGGCGAACCAGACTCACTGGGCGTTCCCGCCAGCCTCGCACAACATACAATCACACTTGAATACAACAATATCAGCGAGGTGGAAGAATTATTCGCCCGCTCCGGCCAGGAAATCGCCGCTATTATTGTCGAGCCAGTTGCCGGCAATATGGGCCTCGTACCACCCATTCCCGGCTTCCTTGAAGCCCTGAGGGCTCAATGCGATATCTCTGGCGCGGTCTTGATCTTCGACGAGGTCATGACGGGTTTTCGCGTGGCGTTGGGTGGCGCTCAAGCACTCTACGGTATCCGTCCAGATTTGACGACTCTCGGCAAAATCATCGGCGGCGGCATGCCTGTCGGCGCCTTTGGCGGACGCAAAGACATCATGAGCATGCTCGCCCCATTAGGCGGCGTCTATCAAGCCGGCACCTTGTCTGGCAATCCGATCGCCATGACCGCAGGACTCGCGACGCTGGAACTCACCGAGACACCCGGTTTCTATGCCGACCTGACGCAAAAAACCCAGGATTTAACCCAAGGCCTGCAAGCTGCAGCAGATGCCGCAGGCATCAATTTTACCACCAACCAGGTCGGCGGCATGTTTGGCTTTTTCTTTACCAATGCCGAAGTCCGATACTTCAGCCAAGTCATGGATACCGATACGCACCGATTCAACCTATTTTTCAATGGCATGTTGGCCCAGGGGATTAATTTGGCACCTTCACCCTTTGAATCCGGGTTTGTCTCGGCGGCACACACCGACGCCGACATCACGGCCACGATTCAAGCCGCGCAGACTGTCTTCAAAACACTTTAAGCAGCACTTTGGTTAAGCACTAATTGACGAACACCCTGAGAACCAACCGGATATAGAGGCACTAATGGCAAATTTTGACGTGTATGGCGTGGGTAACGCCTTGGTAGATACTGAGTATGAAGTCGACGAGGCGTTCATTAACATCGCGAAGCTGCAAAAAGGCGTTATGACGCTGGTGGAAGCAGATGATCGAGAAAAACTGATACACCTGCTTGAGCAGGAACATGAGCACCGTGTCGTCAAGCAAGCCGGTGGCGGCTCAGCAGCCAACACCATCGTTGCTGTCGCCCAATTCGGCGGTACTTCATTCTATAGCTGCAAGGTCGCTAATGACGACACAGGCGACTTTTTTATGCGCGACCTCAAGGCAGCTGGCGTGGCGACCAACCTGGATACGGGCCGCGAGTCGGGTATTACCGGCAAGTGTATATCCCTCGTGACGCCCGACGCAGAGCGCACTATGACCACCCATCTGGGCATCACTGCCACATTAGGCGTCAACGAACTCAATCCCGATGCACTACGGCAATCTGATTATTTGTACATCGAAGGCTATCTGGTGACCTCGCCAAGCGCGATGGCAGCGGCCAAGGAAGCCCAAGCGATTGCTCGCGCTGCTGGCGTTAAGGTCTCAATGACACTATCAGATCCAGCCATGGTCGATAATTTCAAGCACGCTTTTGACGAACTGGCAGAAGGTGGCGTTGACCTGATTTTCTGCAATGAAGACGAAGCTAAACTCTGGACCGCTGCCACCTCTCGCGCAGATGCCATGAGCCGATTGAAGACCATTTGCCCGCGGATCGCGATGACCTGCGGTAGAGATGGCGCAATGGTCTATGACGGCAAGTCGGTCAATCTAGTCCCCGGATTTCCAGCCCAAGCGGTAGACACCACCGGCGCTGGCGACATGTTTGCCGGTGCTTTCTTGTACGGCATCACCCATGGCATGAGCTACCTTGAAGCTGCGAAAATCGCTAATAAAGCGGCGGCGTTACTCGTCGCCAATTTTGGCGCACGCATGGCCACCGCAGATGTTCGAGCACTGCTAGGCTAGAGTCATTATCGCTCGGCCTCTTAGAACAGACCCATCTGTCGATCAGTGATCTTTGCTAGTGAAGTCGACTCGAGCGCCAGTATAGCGTCTGCAATAGGCGCTATCTGCTTGTCTACGTAGAATTGATAGTCTATCGGGGCAGTCAGATATTGCCGAGGCTCTGGACCATTAATCGTCATGATGTACTCAACCCATCCGCCATGAGTCAATCGCCGAGCGAGGCCTCTGGCGGCTCGGGTATCATCACTCAGCCGAGCCGCTTTGACGTGTGGCGGAACATTTTTGGTGTAATCTTCAAGTTTGCGGCGTAACCGCCGGCGCAGCACCAGCTCTTCGTCACGCTCTCCGGCGTAAACCGAGGCGACCGTTGCTCGAACAAAATCAACTACCGGCTGATCATGAAAGACCAGGCGATAGAGCTCCTGCTGGAACGTCCTGGCCAAAGGGGTCCAATCACTCCGCACTGTCTCCAGACCCTTGAAGATCAATGTTTCGGCGTCACCGGTCGTCACCAGTCCCGCATAGCGCTTTTTGCTGCCAATCGTCGAGCCGCGAACAGTGGGCATCAGAAAACGTGCGAAGTGAGTCTCGTACTCAACTTCGAGGCAGCTCACAGTAGCCGCTGAAGACGCTATCTGCACTTGCCACCAGCGGTTCAGTCTCGCCATCAAATCCTGTCCCGTGGCGTCCACGTTGCGGGTCTGATCGGCGCCTCTGAGCCAGACAAATACTGAATCGGTGTCGCCGTAAATCACGGCATAACCCCAGTCCTCCAACAAGTCACGAGTAGTCTGTAAAATTTCATGACCGCGCAAGGTAATTGAACTCACCAGGCGTTGGTCAAAAAACCGACAGCCAGGGGTGCCAAGAACACCATAAAAAGAATTCATGATGATTTTGATGGCTTGAGACATGGCCGTTTGGCCCGCCAACTTCGCCTCATCACGGGCCAGCCACAGACCCTCAATAATCTCCGGTAAAATATAATGATGCCGAGAAAATATCGCGCCCTTGAAACCAGCGATACCGTCATCTTCCAACTCGCCACAAACCATAGCCAACGGGTCCACATGGAAGGTACGAATAATACTCGGGTACAAACTCTTGAAGTCCAGGACGATGACATGCTCATAAAGCCCCGGCTTTGAACCCAAAACATAGCCACCGGGGCTGCCAGAATCAATCTGCTCGCTGACCACTGGTCCGACATAGCCTTGACGATGAAGCCGGGGCAGATACAAAAAGTCAAAGGCCGCCACGGAACCACCGGGGCCGGTCCATTGCGACCTGTCGGCAATGGATGCCGCCAGCGCTGCTGCACCAACACGCGTCGGCACCAGACCTGAACCCGCAACACCCGACGTACCCGATGCAGCCAAAATGGCCAGGGCCAGCGACCTTGTCGCCGCCGCCCGGCGGCCAGTGCTTATTGTCGGTCACCAGTGCCGGTCGGCAGACCGGGCCGGCGCTGCGAACGACCTCGCACGCGTGCTGGGTGGACCGGCGATGACGACATACAAGGCAAAAGGCATCATACCGGAAGACGGTTCGCATTTTGTGGGGCTGTTCACCAATGCGAAACTCGACCACGGGGTTCTGGCCGAGGCCGACCTGATCGTCTTCTGCGGTGTCGACCCGGTCGAAATGATTCCCGGCAAGTGGCCGCATGACGTGCCGTTGATCGTGCTGTCTGAAACACCGGGACTTGCCTGGCCCTTTGCAGCCGATGTTGAAATTAGCGGACCGGTTGCGATCAGCGCGGCCCATATCGCCCGCACGCCAACGAACACTGACTGGCTCGAGGACCGGATCGCCAGTTTCAGAAGCAATATTATCGAGGCGCTGACAAATACCGGCGGCAATGGCCGTGCCCCTGATGCGGTGATCGACGCTATTGCCGCGGCGGCGCCCCCCGGTGCAAGGCTGGCCGTGGATGCCGGCGCCCATATGTTTTCAGCAATGGCTCGCTGGCCGGCACAGGCACCGCACGACGTATTGAAATCGAATGGGCTGTCGAGCATGGGATTCGCGGTCCCCGCCGCGCTCGGAAGCTGGCTGGAGGAACCCGACCGGCACACAATTGCCGTCACCGGCGATGGCGGCATGATGATGTGCCTCGCGGAGCTGTCGACCGCCGCCCGGCTAAACGCCGCCCTGACGGTGGTCGTGCTGAACGACGCTGCGCTCTCGCTGATCGACATCAAGCAGCAGCGCCAGCAACGCCCGCCTCTTGGCGTGCGCTACCCACGGGCCGATTTCGCGACAGCCGCTCGCGGCATGGGATGCGCGTCCTGGTCGGTCGCAGCACTTGATCCACTGGAATTCGCGCTCGCCGAAGCCTTTGAGGCAGAGGGGCCGACACTGGTCGATGTCAGCGTCGATCCGTCAGGCTACCGCGATCAGCTTCTCGCGCTCCGGGGCTGACGCCATTGTCGGTCTATTTCATGCCCATGGCAGCTCGGATGCTGGCCAGCTGAGCCGGGGTGACTGCCAGCGTATCATTGATCAGGCTTGTAATTTTTGCACCCGGCACCGGGTTCAGTCCCAGCCTCCGTGCAGCGACCGCAGCCTGATAGGCCGGATCCTTCATTGATTTCTCGAACGCCATCCGTAGCGCGGCGAACCGGTCCGCCGGCACATCCGGCGGTGTCATAAACAGCCAGCCGACTGCGTTTCCGTTGCCGAAAAATCTCAAAACTTCTTTGTTCTCGGGCTTTGCTGCAAGTTCGATCAGCGTGGGGACGTTCGGCAGGTCCCAGTTTCGGGCCAGTCCGCTGAGAGCGATCAGCGCAACCTTGTTCTGCGCCAGCCATTCAGGTTGCCCAGCCTTGAGGCTGTCCCAGGCACCGGCACGGCCATGCGCTTCGCCTTTGGCCATGGCAAGTTCGACGCCCTTCATGCCGCGATAGCCTGTCACGACCTTGAATTTTGTTCCCAACAGGTTGTTCATCAGCGTCGGCGTTATAAAAGTCTCCGAACTTTTCCCAGTCGACGCCATTATGGCCTGCGTCATTTTTGCGTCTTCGACGCTGGCGACGGGTGACTTGTCTTTCAGAATGGCGACCACGCTGTTGATCGGCCCAAGACTGCCAAGATACCCGAATTTCGCAGCGTCGTATTTCAGGCCTTTCCGGCCAAGCGCCTGGTTGACCGCGATATACTTCAACGGAAAACCGATATGCGTGCCATCCCGTGGCGCGACGTTATACATGTAGTTCGCCATCCGGGCGCCACCGCCGCCCGGCTTGAACTGCATGATGATATTCGGATTGCCCGGGATATATTTTTTCATCGTCTCGGCGAGCAATCTGCCGTGAACGCCATAGGTAGCGCCCGCACCGGTGGCGGCGCTGATGGTTATAGTCTTGCCGGTATAAAACCCGGCGACCGACTGGCCCCCGGCTGAACCGCCGACCGTGACTGAAACACATAAAGCGGCGGTCGTGGCTACAATCCGAAGGTGAGTCATCGTTGTCTCCCGACATAAGAATTATTCACGGTAACACGTCCATGCGATAAATTTTCACGGCGCTGGAACCGCTACCAAGTCGTGAAAATTCTCCTACATGATCAACGCAGGGTCAAATGGGGGTCAAATGGGACGCAGTTGCGGCACAGTCTGCCGTCAGCCTTTCGCCATTGCCCGGGCAAAAGAATCCCGCAACCCCACCGTCCTGTTAAAGACCGGGTTATCGGCGCTGGCGTCAGGATCAACGCAAAAATATCCGAGTCTTTCAAACTGTACGACCTCGCCCGCAACGAGATCCGACAGCGCCGGCTCCAGCTTGCAACCGGACAGTGTTTCCAGAGACTCGGGGTTCAGCACTGAGCGGAAATCCTCCGCCGCTCCGGGGTTTTCATCGACGAAAAGCGGATTATAGAGGCGAACCTCGGCATCGACCGCATGTTGTGCCGATACCCAGTGCAGCGTTCCCTTTACCTTGCGCCCGTCGGGCGAATCCCCTCCCCGGGTTTCCGGGTCATAGGTACAGCGCAGTTCAATCACCTCCCCGGCCGCATCCTTGATGACGTCGGTGCAGGTGATGAAATAGGCCGCCCTGAGACGGACTTCACGACCGAGGCTCAGGCGGAAGAATTTCTTCGGGGCATCTTCCATGAAGTCGTCGCGCTCGACATATATCTCGCGGCTGAACGGCACTTTACGGATACCCGCCGTCTCGTCGCGCGGGTTATTGACCGCGTCGACTTCCTCGACCTGCCCTTCAGGATAGTTCTCAATCACCACCTTGAGCGGCCGCAACACGCCCATCCGGCGCAGCGCGCTGTCGTTCAGCGGATCGCGAATACAGTGTTCGAGCATCGCGGCTTCGACAGTGCCCTCGTTCTTTGAAATCGACAGGCGGCTGATGAAATCACGGATCGCCGAGGACGGCACGCCACGGCGACGGAAACCGGAAACCGTCGGCATACGCGGATCGTCCCAACCGGCGACATGCCCCTCCGCGACAAGCTGTGTCAGCAACCGCTTGGACAGCACGGTGTGGGTCATATTCAGGCGTGAAAACTCGTACTGCCGCGGCCGCGCCGGCACCGGCAGGTTTTCGATCAGCCAGTCGTAGAGCGGGCGATGATCCTCGAATTCCAGCGTACAGAGCGAATGGGTAATGCCTTCCATCGCATCGGTCTGGCCATGCGCAAAATCGTAGGTCGGATAAATGCACCATGTGTCACCGGTGCGCGGGTGGGGGGCGCGGATAATCCGGTACAGGACTGGGTCGCGCAGATTGATATTTCTCGACGCCATATCGATCTTGGCGCGCAGCACCCGTGCGCCGTCTTCAAATTCACCGGCCCGCATACGGCGGAACAGGTCGAGGTTTTCCTCGACGCTGCGGCTGCGCGACGGACTTTCGCGCCCGGGCTCGGTCAGGGTGCCGCGATACTCGCGCATTTCTTCGGCAGACAGGTCCTCGACATAGGCAAGACCTTCACCGATCAGATGTTCAGCCCATTCATAGAGTTGCTCGAAATTGTCGGACGCATATTTGACGTCGCCGTCCCAGCCGACATCGAGCCATTTCACGTCGGCCTGGATGGCGTCGATAAATTCCTGGTCTTCCTTGGCCGGGTTCGTGTCGTCGAAACGCAGATTGCAATGGCCGCCGAATTCCCGCGCCACGCCGAAATTCAGGCAGATCGACTTCGCATGACCAATATGCAGATAGCCATTGGGCTCCGGCGGGAAGCGCGTGACCAGCGACCCTACAGTGCCGTTGGTAAGGTCTTCGCGAATCTTGTCGCGGATGAAATCATGCACCGCGTCGGGTACAGCATTGTCTTCAGTGTTCATGGGTTCAGCATATAGCACGCCGGATTCGATGCGCTAAGAGGCAATAGCGCTATTTGAACCAAGCCCGAAGCGGCCGAATAAACCCCACCTGCCTCTCGCACCGTCCGAAATTCTGCTAGGGTTCTGACAAGCAAGCAGAAATACGGAACCACGATGCTCAAAACCGGACCCGCCGCCGGCATCTTCTGGATGTGCATGGCGACACTTATCAGTTCCATTTCAGGCGCCATGGTCCGCGAACTGGCGGGAGAAATCCCGACATTCGAGCTGGTCTTTTTCCGCAACCTGATCGCGATGGTCGTCCTGATCCCGATCGTGCTGCGCCAGGGCGTCGGGTTGCCCGACCGAGGTCAGCTTCCCTATTACGGGATGCGCAT